>VFQP010000295.1_pt1 | contig 116264 bp, 172 predicted proteins | sample 3512351 | NCBI WGS metagenome assembly VFQP01 (sample SAMN10412372, study PRJNA504923) | tailings metagenome | isolation source: Relicate 1 Philex TSF1 revegetated site | place: Philippines: Tuba, Benguet | collected 2017-08-29
ATGATGATGATGATGATGATGATGATGATGATGATGATGATGATGATGATGATGACAATGCACAATCATTGACAGTCAAGTTGGTGACGGCTGACTTTGCTATGCAGAATGTTGCTTTACAAATGGGCATGTGTTTAATTGCACCAGATGGTGTGCGTATACGACAGCTGAATCGGTATGTGTGTGTATGGGGGGGGTGTCATGGGGTGTTATGGGGGTTCATTGACATGTGGGAGATGTGTGTGCTGCACGTGTGTGTATGCAAGATGCGTATGGGTGTTTTTGTAGCACACAATACACACAATACATCATCGTTTGTCAATCACCCATGCACCCCACCACCCATGCACACCCCACCCCCGCCCACCACCCTCTCACTTGCAGGTGGGTGTTGCGGTGTACTGCATGTTTCACAATCTCCCACGAAATGGGACGCATATTTTGTCCAAAGTGCGGCAACACCACCATGCAGCGTGTACATGTCGTGGTACACCCAGATGGTTCAGAGACATATGGTGTGCGCCCCAATGGCGTACTCAAGGGCACTAAGTTTCCCCTGCCAAAACCACAAGGGGGGCGTAATAGCAAAAATCCTATATTGAGTGAAGACATGCTTATGCTGCAGGCACAGAGACTGAGGCGTATGGCAAACAGGGGCAAGAAGAAGACACAGGTGAGTGTGGGTGGGAGGGTGGGGGTGGGGATGGGGGGTGATTTGTGAAGGATAGGTGGTGCTGTACTTTGTGTTGCAATTTGCAGTGTATGCATTGACACTATATGTATAGACTACAACGCATCATCATCAACACACACACACATCATGACGGGTTGTTTCCCCCCCCACCAACACACAGGGCTCCCAGCCTGATCCGTTTGCCCCCGAGTTTAATGAAGACAGCTGGTTTCGCAGCAACAAGACCAATAGCACAGCAGCAACACAGCAATTTGCATTGGCACAGGCTGCCAACATGTCTGCATTGCTTGCCAATGCCAAGGTACTACTAGGGGGAAGGGAGCATGTGGGGTGTGCGGGTTTGTGTGGGTTGCATATGTCGTCCTTCACCCACACATGCTCTCCCCACACAGCACAACCCCAACGAGCGCAACAAAGCACACCGAACAAATAGGCGCAAGTGAGATGGTGCATGATGTGAGATGGTGCATGAGATTGTGCGTGACGTGAGATTGTGCCGGTGATGGCAGTCTGAGCCCTCTCACCCGAGATGGTGCCATGATGATATTTTTTTGCAATCGGTCAACGCGAGTAATAAAATCAACACGGATCGCTGCGAGAAAACATTCAGACCTTGTTGACACAGCCCACCGACCCAGTATCGGCGCGGTCACTACAACCAGCTGGCACAATCCAGCGGCATTGTTCTCTCGCCTGCGAACCACTGTCTGCCGCCAGTCTCGTGGGCCCCTGTTCGTGTGACTCTGACCGTGCTCAACTATGTATGCACACATGCAGCCAACTTTGCAGCATGCTGCTCCAGGTGATGTTTGTCAGGGTATGGGATGAGATACGGTGACCCGCGTGGGCTAGCCCTGCGCGCCTCTGTCGTAGTAGTACACAGATTGTGTACACAGATGCTGATGGCTATGTTATCCTAGACTAGCCGGCACGTGTTGGACTTTCTGACATTGCATTGCTCCCCGGCAAACACAGGCCTTGCTCCCGCCTTGATGCACCCATCCAACCTGGAAAACTTGGCCAAGCAGTTTCACTCTCAGAGCAATCAGGTCGCAGCTTTTGCGGTATGTATGATGGTTGAATGATGATGGCCCAATGATGGTGTGCTCATTTTGCTGCTGACCGTGGTGATGCTTGTTTATTTGATCATTGTCAACCCCCACAACACAGAGCGTGCAAGATCTGATCTTGGCGGCTATCATCTACCACGGCCACCGGGCATCTTTGCGCGAAATTTACAATGTGTGCATCCTGCACGGACATATTGCTTACTCGCGCTCCAAAGGCAGTCGCATGATCACCCAAAACGCCCACTGGAAGTCACAAATCCGACATGCGCTCTACACCAACCCCCGCTTTATGCGGTGCCCTGATGACGCGGACATGTGGACCATGGCGCCATCCATGGTCAACGTGCGCCCCAAGACATGTATTGTCACCCTGGACGACTGCGAAGATGGCTGGGCCATCCCTGCTGCTGCTACGTTGCCCCCCCCTGTGCGGGCCCCCAAGCCAGTGGTCGTCGATCCCATGATGGCCATTGCAGTGCCCGCCCATGCCAAGCGCAAGCGCAGCAGCTGCTCACGTGCCCCAGCATCGTGCAGCAGCCTCGACGCCCTGTCACGACAAGCATCTGCACAGGCTGAATCAAGCCATGTCATTGTTTGGCAGGTAAGTTGAGGACGATCTGGAGGAGGATGTTCACGAGGGAATGTCACACTCTGCATATCACACCCACACAATTACAGGCATACCCAAACAAGCATGAGGAACCAGTCAAATACAACGGAGCCGAGGAAGAAGAAGATGATAGCTCATCACAATCGTGGCAACCATCCTTGGCAGCACTCCGCACGCCCCTCACCAAGGGTGTTGTTGATGTCGATGCCGATGGGGCACCATTGCCCATTGGCTCGTGCACCCCACCCCGCCCACCCCCCAACCGGTGCCAGCCTGCACGATGGAGCCCCTTGCAGCAGCCCGCTATTGTCCCTCAACCTGCCGCCCGCAACCGTCGCAAGAATGGACGCGTGCAGCGGAGCGCCATGGATGGGGATGTTGCAAGTGTGTGCTAAGGGTGACCGGGTGGTTCATTGACCAAAAGATCTGCAGATTGACTTCGTCGTGGATTGACCCACACACGCATTGGCCTACTCATCGTCGAGTCGATGGGGGATATTCATGCCCTCATTTGTGTGAGCCGAGTGCACAGCGTAGGATTTGTGTTGCGTGTGTGTGTGTGTGTGTGTGTGTGTGTGATGGACTTGTTGGCACCGCGTGGCGGTGTGTTTTGGGCAACACCATTCGAAAACAACAACAACAACAATTGGTGGAGAGCACCTCTTGACACTTACAGTATGCTCTTTTGTTTGTGTGCATATGTGTTTGTATATGTGTGTGTGTATATGTGTTTGCATACGTGTGTATATGTGTGCATGTTGTCCATATGGATCCATATGACCTTTTTCGTTCTTCCGTTTTGACTTTTCCTTTAGTATGGTTGGGGGCACCCAGTGATGGGGCGTATACACCAACATAAAACCCCCAGTATGTACCCTCCACGCACCAACGTGTGTGTGTGAGTATTTACGTCAACTTGTTGTAAGTGGCCCTGGAATCTACGTGCATTATTGCCCAGCAGCACAACCTTCATTTAGACGTCGCAGATACACAGTGGTGAGTGATGGGTCCTACTGTTGATGATATCATATTGATGCACTTCCAGGGGACATCTTACCGCACCGAAAAAACAGTGATGGTTGTTTTGTAATCTTCTGTATTGGAATTATTCTTTCTGTACACCAGCAATAGCGAGCGTATCATCGTGACCATCACCTAACTGTCACGAAGCAGAGCATATATCACACAAGATGGCCGTATCTGCACCAGCGGAACAGAGCAGTAGTCAAGCTAGCACGCCCACAGTATTGAGATCCTTATGCAAAGACGATTTTGACAAAGGTTGGTGCGATCTACGATGCAAAATGCAGCGTAATTGTCACCATCATCGTGCCATCTGACGTCAACCTCGTGATCTACAGGCTTTATGGAACTGCTAGGAAAATTGACAGTCGTAGGTGACGTGACGAGAGCAGATTTTGATGGTATGGTTTGTGGGAAGCTGCACACGGGCACGCGCACCCCATGCATCCACCTTGCACACACCAACAGCACGCTTTAAAGAGTTGCAACTGCGTGGTGATGACTATCAGGTGGTGGTCATCGAAGGTAGTGTGCGGGTGGTACTGGCTGACCCATGCGCTTGTGAGGGACAACGCAACCACAGATATTGACACACACAGATACTGACAAGCAGCGTGTGATTGGCACTGCCACTATGTTTGTAGAGCTCAAGTTTCTTCGCAACTGTGGCAAGGTGTGGGGATGTGGTGGTGGTTATCATCATCATCATCATGGGTGGTGCATGGGTGACGGTACCCATCCCAGGTGGGGCACATTGAGGATGTGGTGGTGCATCCAGAATACCGCGGGTTGCGACTAGGCCAGCGGTATGCTACTGTGTGGTGTGTATTGCGTGTGTACATATGCTGCTAGTCCCAGAACATTATCCTGGTAGCATTCCATAACGTCAATCGGCATGCATCACCACGTCGGCATGCATCACCACATCCTCAACACAGGTTGATTGAGGAGCTGATCCAACGTGCTGCAGCATTGCAGTGTTATAAAATCATTCTCGACTGTGCTGAACACAATGTTGCCTTCTATGGGAAATGCGGTTTGGTGAAAAAGGAAGTGCAAATGGTATGTGTTGGAGGCGGTTGTTGTCATTGAAATGCATAGGAATATTCACAACCAGCTGTGTTGTATCACCACCATCACCAGGTCAGGTATTTCGACAATAGATCAGACCCATAGTGACCTGGGTCCTCTTGTATGTATACCACCTGGGTCCTCTTATATGTATACCCAATATACGTCCATACACACGCCTGCTCACCCTTTGCCACACACTCTTGGGTGTGTAGGCGTTGATATGTGTGTATGTTGTTTTGTGTAGACCACTTGCTGTTTCATATGACCCAACATCATTGTGTGTTGCTCCGAGTATAAATTGAGCTGATGATGCGGCACACAACATGGTTACACCCCACACACACGGTTACACCCGTGATGCGAATGCTGCAGTGAGCACTCACACGTCTGTGAAAATCCCCAACACAAAATACCACTCACACTCCATACCATTGCAGCACTCACAATGCGACCAAAGGTTGTTCTTGACTCTCCACAGCTTCATACACCACACACACACCCCTCTCATCATCATGGTTGTCAAACCATGGTTTGACCATCACTCCCACCGTTCCCACACCGTTCCCATCATTCCCACATCATTCTCACATTCCCACTATTCGCTCTTGAGTTGGGTTGATCCACTATTCGTTCTTGGGTTGAAATTTGACAGACACAGAGTTGACACAATGTCGTTCATTGGTGGGTGTGGGAAACCCCTCACCCTCAAACACGTGTCCCAAATGTCCACCACAATTCTTGCATGTAATCTCCACACGACGCATGCCGTAGGTGTTGTCTTCTGTGCGCTCCACTGCACCATCTACATTGTCATAGAATGCTGGCCATCCACATCCTGTTTGGGGTGTTGTACCGGGGTGAGGTGTTTTATACAGGGGAAACATGCATGGAGGGTAACCCTGAATACTCCTTTTCCTACATCCAGACACGCTCATAGTATGCAGGCAACATGTAGTATTCAGGCACACCACTTATTCCACCACCCACCCACAACACACCCACATACCTGAGTCAAACTTTGTCTCCGACTCATACAACTTGGTGCCACACCCTGCACACACATACTCTCCATCTTCGTAAAACTTGTTATACTTGCCAGTGCCAGCAGGCTCCGTGCCCTTTTGGCGCAGAATGTAATACTGTGGTGGGGGAAAAGCCAAGGTGTGTATGTCATTGTCGCCATCCCCACTCACATGTCCCAAATTTCACCTCTTCAGCCGACAAGATCTCCTTCCATTTGGTCTCTGGGGTGCTTTTGTCAAGCTCTTCTGTGCCTGCTTGAGGGTTTGAGGTTGCCATTGTACGTTGGAGTCGAGGGGCGATGATCCGAGTAGCAGTAGGCTTGATGCGCAAAGCTTGAGCTGTAGATACAGTGGACAATCGTAAGATGGAGAGCTGCATGTTGCTGGAAATGGTTTTTGTAGTTTGAAACGCGCATACATAAACCTGCTGACCATCTCGAACGAGTTCTATACACATACCTCTTACATCTACCCCTCGTGTCGTCCTCATTCCGTGTGGCCCTGACAATTGCATTACGATACCAGGCTATGGCAACTTTGTAAGATACCAGGCTCAAGGGACATGCATCAGCATTCTTCACTCCTGCATGCCCTTGCTATTCGTGAGACTGGATGCTGCACGCTACCAGCAGCAATACGTAGGGCAGTGAGTGGTAACGTGGACACACTGCACAGGCTGGTCTTGCAGGTGTGCGCTCCATCTCATCATTGCGCCTGTTTTGCTCTTCCGCAACGTTGGTTGTCCAGTCCCAACAACACCAGTCCCCACAACACACCCCAGCACACACTGGTTGGTCATGAGGGATGTGTCAACACGGTGGCCTTCAACCAAACCGGCGACATCCTGTTGAGCGGCAGTGATGACCTGTCCATCATCCTTTGGCAATGGCGGGAACAACGCGAGTTGCTGCAATACGATTCCGGCCACACATCCAACGTGTTTCAGGCACGTGCGCTCCCCCATACCAACACAAGTGCCATAGTCACCTGCGCACGAGACGGCCACATACGTCTTGGTCGGGTGGCGCCAGATGGCACATCGAGCACATCCAGCCTCGGTCGGCATCGACTGGCCGCACACAAGCTTGCCCTTGATCAGCAGCCTCAGTGTGTGTATAGCTGCGGGGAGGATGGAAAGGTGATGCATTTGGATACACGTGCCGCACAGGCTGTGCAAACACAGTTTTGCTGCAAACTACCAGCGCTTACGATGCACAACACGGTGTGTGGTTTGGGTGTGGGTGCAGGTGTACTGCTGTGTGATTGGTATGCAATTGTAGCATATGAATCACCAGTTGCCTTGCAATGCATTATACTGACAATGCATCATAATCATACACTGGGGGTATGCACACACACATTTTCACAAAAACCCCACACCCATTGCTTCTTCTCCTACACAGGTGCGCCCTGTGGGTTTGTACAGCATCCACTGCAACCCAGTCTACCCATGGCAAGTGGGTGTGAGTGGTCGTGACAAGCGTGTGCTGGTGTATGATGTGCGACATGTGGGGGAGGCAGCTGATCCAGCACCACTGGTGGCACTATCACCTCCACACCTGCACCTCGGGGTATGTTATTATGTGGTTGTGGTTGGGTTGGGTTGATTATAGCATTGTTGACCATAGTATATTGTTGACCATAGTATATTGTTGACCATGGCGTGTTGTTAACCATAGTATACTGTTGACCATGGCGTATTGTTGACTATAGTATATTGTTGACCATAGTATATGCACCTCATTACCATCATCACAACACCATCAGGTGCATGGTACATGTATGCAGTTTTCCATGTGGGGTGAGGTGGTGGTGTCGTACAATGATGAGGATGCCTACTTGTTTGCACATCCCACAACATGTGCACGAAACACTGCGCAAAAGGAGGCAACAGCAACAGCGAAGAACAACACTGATGATGATGATAACGATGACAGTGATGATGATGAACGCTACGGTCGCAACAACAAGACACGACATCCCGGCCGTAGTCGTCATGGCCCATCATCATCGGCAGGCCCCGGGCCATCGTCAGCACAGCACCACCGAGGGGGTCGACAGCGCACTACCAGGGGCTCCCATGGAAAAGGGTCTCGTGGTGACAAGAAACAAAACAGGGACCGAGGATCTGGTGCCACTGCTGCGTTGATGGACGATGACAATGGGTGGGGTGGGGATGGGGGTGATGGAGCGGTGGAGCCCATCAGCCAGTATCCACCCCCATCAGGAAAGCAGGGAGCAGGGAAACAACGGTCCTGTAGGGGTCATCGTGGCAAGTCTGACAACAGTGATGATGATGGTGATGGTGATGACGGTCAGCATGAGCGTTCGTACATGGTGGCCCGATACCAGGGACATAGGAACAACCAAACAATAAAGGGCATTTCATTTTTTGGGTATGCATATAGTGGGTGGTGGGTGGGTGTATGTCGTGGGTCTGCGAAAAGAGGTGGTCTGTGTGTCCATTGCTCATGCAACCATTATATACAACACCACACACTGCAATTCATACACCAACACCACAGAGCCAATCATGAGTATATTGCTACAGGCAGTGATTGTGGACATGTGTATGTGTACAATAAACAACACCCAAGTGTGCTGGAGGCATGGCTGGAGGGTGACACCCACGTGGTCAATTGCATAGAGCCACACCCATTGGAACCGTTGACCATGGTCACATCAGGTGCGTGTGTTTAGGGGGGGGGGGGGGGTTCTCCATGGTGTGTTAATGATGTGACGGGTGCTGGAAACATGTGTGTGTGTGGACTGACCTTTGGGAGTGTACCGTTGGGTATGTGATGAAACAAGACACATGAATAACCCCCACAGGCATTGACGATGACATCAAGGTTTGGCAGCCGACCGCAGAATCCCCAGTGCTCCCAGGCAAGATGGCAGAGCGGTACATGCAGCGCAACCTGCACCAGCGGGAGCGCGAAAACCCGGAGGAGCTGATGCAGGCCATCAGGATGATGTATTCCCAAAACATGCCACTTGAGTTGCTGTTGATTAATGCATCGGAAGGTCTTCGTGATGAAGAGGAGGAGGATGAAGATGATGACGAGGAGGAGGTTGAAGAGGAGGAGGATGAAGATGATGACACGGATGAAGAGTGAGCCTTGTTGACCAGACGTGTGGTGTGTGGTTTTTTTTGTGTGTTTTCACATGTGGTCTATCTCAAGTTGTGAGTAAACAACCCAACCTGTCGACAAACACAACAATTTGTCCTTGTAACACGCTGTCCATACGCAAAGGGGAGTGAAATAGGATTGCAACACAAGGGATTACAAAACACCCACCCCTGCACTCCACACCCCTGCACAAACCCGTGCAGCATTTCTGCGCACAACCTCGCAGCTCTCGCCCTGCAGCTCACCGAGCTCAACCAAAGCAGAGTCGATTCAGAGCTGGTAAGATGGACTTTCGGGGCCATGCACAGCAGGACCTTGACGTGCAGCGTCCTCACAAGCGTTTACGCACGGTACTGAAAACATGGATGTTGCAGCTCGCTGCCAGTGAGTGCCGTTCTGAAACCTGTGGCGTTCATTGCACTACAACACGTATATTTCGTGCACATTTCGCTTCCAGGAGGCGTTTGGAACATCATGGGAGAGTAGAGCGACGCGTTTGAGGGATGCTGCAGCGCCAGGAGGCGCATCAGCAGGGCCTGTGGCGTCCGCATGGGGCCTACCGCCATCCACAGGGACACACGACCCCAAGTGTAGTGTCCCACCACCACAACCAGCATCACAGTTGCTCGCACCCATTACTACCCCTTCCATGTCCTCGCCCAACGCATCTGGCACACCATCGTCCATATACTTTTCCATCCCCCCGCCCCCACCTCCTACCCTCCCCCCTGCTTGGTTTGCCAGTGGTGTTGCCAGTGGTGTTGCAACAGGTGTTGCAGGCTCCCCCACCGTCCCAAACCCTGCCAACCCAGCCCCTGCAATGTCCCCACCCACCGCATGCCCACCACCCACCGCCCAACAACAACAGCAGCAGCGGGATGCAGACTTGCGTGCAGTGGAGCATACGTTAGACCACCTTGAGCACCTTGAAGCAGCATGGGAGGAGCGCCGGGCCCGTTCCAATCTTCGTGCCCGCCGTATACAACGTGCTCAAGAAGCGCATGCACGTGCTCAAGATGCACATCTCAGTGCCATCATCGGCGCCGCGATGCAAGAGGCACAGCGACCAGCGGGTGCCACGGGAGTCGGTGGCACAGCAGCACAGAATATGCGTATTCGAATCAGACGCAGGCCTAGTATCAATCAGAACCCTCCTCTGTCTTCCACTGGCACTGGTACTGATCCTCACTATGCTACCCATCCTGATCATGCCATGCATCATCCTCAACTCGCAGTCGCCACCCACACATCTCCAAATTTCCTACTGACACCACCACCACCACCACCACCACGTCGTCTGCCTGCTGCCCCATGGCCTTCCTCACGCAGCGGTGGTGTACAAAGTGGACATTTGGCAGATACGTTTTTCTCACTGTTGCAAGCCATCCCCAGGATGGATGCCCTGGCTGGTCGTCATGATCATCATGGTAGGGATCGAGAGGGCAGGCAGCATGACGAGGAGGATGAATGTGATTGTGAAGATGGGCAGGAATGCAACTGCGAGGAGGGGGCGCGACATGCCGCACGAGATCCCAGTGAAAGGGGGTTGGCATCACAGATTGCTGCAGCAGATGCTGCAGCAGAACCTTCCTTGCAGTTTCTACTGGAGAATGAGAGTTACATGCGCTGGGAGGGGAGACAGGGAGGCGACAGGGGGTTTCGACAGCAACAGAGGGGTGCCATGCAACGGTCCATGCACCACTTGCAGCTGCTGTTCACGGATCGAGATTTTGATCAACATGACTATGAGATGCTGCTTGCCCTGGATGACACCATAACAAACAGACGAGGTGTGTGTGATGAGGGTTGTCAAATGAATATTGTGGTTGTTTCTGAGATCATGAGATCCCCCCTCCATGTATACACATTTCCCCCCAACACAAGGTGCCCGAAAAGAGGAAATTGAAGCCCTTCCAACACAAACACTGCATGATGCTGATTCCCTAGCAGCCTGTGTGGCTTCCCGTGGAGAGCATCGATGTGCAATTTGCCTGGAACAGTATGAAATTGGGTGTGCGCTCCGTGTGCTTCCTTGTAGCCATTCATACCATGTACAATGTGTGGACAAGTGGCTTCACCACAAGCGGACTTGTCCTGTGTGCACTCGCGATGTGCGTGAGTAGCAACATGAGTAGTGCAACACTACCTGTGTGTTCATCAAATGAGTATGCATCAGTGTGGCACCAGTATCTTTATACGTCGTCACCAAAAGTCAACTTTTTTTTTGTGCTTTTATAAACTCATGTACGATATCATTACATTTCACATTTCACACATTTCGCATTGTCATACGCCACGGGAATAATGTAAAACAAGCAAGATTTTGTGTCATCATTGTCAGCACAATCATGGCGTTTGATTTCCGCGATGTGGACATTGCTCGCGTCAAAAAGAGCCTGGAACAACCTGCAGTATGTATCACAGGCGCTGGACAAGCTGCAAATTGGTTTGTTAGAGTACCAACAACGATGAAACAGCTCCCATCACAGGAGGGAAATTACGCCACCCCACCCAGCACCAGCCTCACAACAAGCCTCTTGTACAAGCCACTCAGCACACTTGGCAAACTCACTACATACACACAAGCCATTGTATGCATTGTAGGTGCCGCATTGGGCACATTGTTGACGACATCCAGTGTTGGGTTTGTTGCAGCATTGCTCCTCACACGATGGCTCGCACCAGGCACCGTTCATTACAGCCAACCATTGTATTTTGATTATTCCAAACCAGTTGTTCAAGGCCATGCGCTCTTTGGTGTCCCTGGATCTGCACCGTATGTGGGCATGTGCATTTTGTTGTGTACATGTGTTCAGCCCAACATCACCCCCTTGCTGCGTAGGTTGCTCACACCTGGACAGCACGCAGATGTATGGCTTACACTACAGCTGCCAGTAGAGGACCCCTTCATGTCAACGTTTCAGGTGTCGGCTGCATTGCAATCAGATGTCAAGACATCACCCACAGCACGCATGTCACGTGCCTTTCGATACCAACCACCCCCCAAAAGCATGATGCAGAAATTACCATGGTAGGCTGTTCGGGGGTCTGGTGATTTGGTGGTGGGTGCGGTACTGGTTGTGCGCTTTGTTGGGGCGCTTTGTTGTGGTACAGTGTGCTTTGTTGAGCAGTACATGTTTTGACACATATAACCCTAATGACATACAACCCTGCACACACACACACACAAACAAACAAAATTAAACAAAAACAACTGTGTATACAACAACACAGGCCCCTGGGACCCTCTCATGCATCCTCACTTGAATTCACCATTCCATTGTTTGATGATTATTTAGAGTTGCCAGATACTACACTCCATGTGGTTCAGGTTGCCATGCTGGTACGCTATTGGTGGGTTGCCACATGCATTCCTGTGTAGTATGGTTTTATGATTCAGATCATCATGTACCCCACATCACACTCTCTCTACATCCCCACATCTCCCTCCACATCCCCACATCACACTGCCTCTACACATCACACCCCATCTACATCACATTCCACACCCCCACATCACACTCCACACCCCCACATCTCCCTCTACACACAAAAACATCTCACAGGGACGCAGTGGGTCTGACAGGGTGCCAGAGGTGCTTGATGCGCATGTACATGTGCAGTTGCGTCTTGGGGTGATACGCGGACTCTTGTACAAGGTGTGTCATGGTGGTGGGGGTGGGGTGTTTTTGGTACACACCACAGGAACGTGTACATGCGCATCACAGCATGCCTAGTGTCCACACTACACCTTGCTTACTGTGCATAGCTGTGTACGTGTTGTATGCTCTTTACAAAATCACTTTTGTACTTTGTACATACACTTTGTACACACACAAGCATCTTGTTTCTACCAATGAACACTCTATAGACACCGACACACACATCTATACATTGGCTTTTCACCCGGTAAACACACCCCAGGTGCGCCCCGGCTTATTCACGACAGTCATGCTGCTGCTTGGTGCTGCCTGTACTGCTGGTGCTGGTGCGGCATTGGCACTGGGAGCAGGGTTGCTGTTGCTTGTCACTGTGCGTGGGGGATCATCATCCCCCACCACAGCAGCAACAACCACCGCACCCACCACGGCAGTGGCCTCTTCAATGGAGGTGGCTGCAGGTGACGAGGATGGTGATTTTTCGTCCATGATGGCTTCGGAAAGCGATGTGGCGGAGGTCTTGCAGGATGTGGGGGATGGGCAGGATGATGGGGGGGATGGCCAGGCATTGCTGATTCAAGATGGGCGTGCAACACAGGGGGATGTCAAGGATGACAGCGTGTGTGACAACAACACAATGCAGGGCAATGATGGGGAGCGTTCCATCATCCAGCTGCAACAGGGGGAGTCGACGGCACCACCATCACCTGACATACTGATGGAAACACATGTACCACACGACCACCCAGCTGCGCAACACCTGCGGCGTCGAGTGAATGCTGTTAATGTATCATGATGGTGTGGTTTGTACTTTGATGATGATGATGATGGGGTTTGTAACGCGCGCACGTACACACTACGAGTGAGAGAGAGAGGAGAGAGAGACATCGTTAGCTGTGTATGTAGGCTGTTTTCCCAAAACCATACACCTGCAAGCAACCACCAGTACACTGCTGGGGCCCCATCAACACTGCTGGTGGGAATGAATGGCAATGATCAGCAAGGCATGCCAGTGACGCACATGTTTGCAGGACAACACATGTGTTCAGAAATGAACACGAGAAAAATCACCCCTGAACATTTCGCAAAAACACACCAACAAAACACACACCAACAAAACGCATACAGACATGAACCCACGCTAGGCGGTGAACGAAATGTTTCGAAACGTGAAGTCGTCGCTAGGCAAGGGAATTGTCCAATGCCGCCCAAACCTCGCGCTCCGTGCCCAAACACTCGCCAAACGCACGCAGACCCGTTTAGTAGTACAAGCTAGAGCTCCAGGATGGGCACAGAAAAGTAGCAAAGGCACGGCACGAAAAGTAGACTATGATGATGCACAACATCAACCACAACACTCGTCAAACAATGGATTTTTGCCAGTCGAAGACCACGAGGCACGGTGGATGTCCAACTCCCCGTTGATCCACAGCCATGCCCACGAAGAACGGCCTTTGACCTATGCTGCAGCTGAAGAAGTGTATGGTCGCAGGCCCAACACAGTCGTGGTTGGGGAGGACGACGAGCAGACCAATGGAGCACCAGAGCAGCAAGCAGCTGCAGCCATCGAAGCAGAACGCCACTCGCCACACAGTCCCCCAGTGCGGTGGCGAAAGGACACGTTTTTCTGTACCTTTCGATGGCCTGCGTCTCTCAAGGGCACCGACGTTGCTGTTGTCGGTATGCTGTTGTTGTTGTTGTTGTAGATGTGTACATCAATGTCCACCACACACTCTCCTCCACACACTCTCCTCCACACACCAACACACGCACACACCAACACACAAACAAGGTTCGTTCAACAACTGGGAGGCACCCATCCCCCTGGGCAAAACAGAGGACACTGGAGACTTTGTGCGCACAGTGGCATTGCCTGCTGGTACATATCAATACAAATACTTGGTGGATGGGCAATGGCTCACCTCTCCCATGGAGCCCACCGGTGCTGATGATTCGGTATGTGTTGGTTTGTGGGTATGTGTTGGTTTGTGGTTTGATGTGTATGTCTTTGTCTTGATCATGTTTGTTTGTGGTTTTTTTTTTTTTTGTTGTTGTTGTTTGTTTTTGTGTGATCCATTGTACCTGGATGAACACCCATCCTTGGTGTCACATCCATCCCTCACCTTGACAACCCCCTCACCTTGACACCGCCCCCCCTCACCCCCTAGGGCCACGTAAACAACCAGCGTCATGTGATAAACTCTGTGCAGTTTTCATGGAAGGAGGAGTGGGGTGGCAGTGAGGTGTTTGTCATTGGGGACTTCACGGCATGGGGGGAATTGTTACCCATGGAGTATGATGCCGACCGTAAAGAGTTTGTGCTGGCTGCATCGCTTCCGGTATGTGTGGAATTTGGTAGTAGTGATAACAGTGAGGTTGATATGGGTATGGGGTATACTTGTATGTATATGTATGTATACTCTTGGATATGTTACTGCTGTGAGGCACACATGTGCTGCAGACACCTGCACACATGCATACACATTGCCCCATCACACACATACCTCACAGCACACATACATACCTCCCATCACACACAGCCTGGCACCTACAGCTATCAGTTCCTGGTTGATGGGCAGTGGCAGGTGTCCCCTGAGGAACAAGTAGCACCTGATGATGATGGACACATATGTAACAAGGTAAGGGTTTTTTTTTGTGTGTGTGTGTGCTTGTGTTGGTGAGGGTGCACGTGTGTGTATGTTGTGTACACGTTGTTTCATACTCATGTGGTGTTTCTCTACCTACCCCTGTACCCACCCCTGTGTACCCACCCCCTGTACATACACACACAGATTGATGTGAAAACACCACCAGCATTTCACCTGTATTACGCCACTGGGTGGGATGACTCCAGAGTGCTGGTGAGGCAGGTCAATAAACATGGTCGACCATTGCCAGGAGAGGTGTGTGTAATGTGTGAGTGTGGGTGTGATTTGTGTGCGTATGATTTGTATGCGTATGATTTGTATGCGTATGATTTGTATGCGTATGATTTGTGTGCGTATGATTTGTGTGCGTATGATTTGTGTGTATGATTTGTGTCTGTGTAATCTGTATGTGTATAATTTGTGTGTGTGTGTGTGATTTGTGTGTGTATGATTTATGTGTGTCGCGTAGTTATATTGTTTGCACCCACACACACCCACATACCCCCACCCACCCTCACCCCTCACCCTGGTGCACCCACCCTTCTCACGACAATAGGATTGGCAAGAGCTCCCCATGTACCACACCCGCAGCCGTGCCCGACCCAAGGGGGGCTACTGGAAGAGCAGCGTCGTCCCTATGCGCACCTCCCCCGACGGCAGCACCAGTCAATTGCAATTCCGCATGACCAACGGCCACAACGCATTTGACCCCTCCCATCATGAACATTTCTACACATGTCCCTACCCAGGGGGGTTTAAGCTACAGTCAGGTCAAATGCGGCCCTTTCGACAGGCAACAGACGCCCCCTTTATGTTGGTGGCAGACCTGGATGGAACCATGGTGGAAAACAATAATAATGAGGCGGAGAGCGCCATGTGGGAGTTTTGCCGGTATTGGGAGGAGAATGCAGTGTTACGAGGTGGGGTGTTGGTGTACAACACGGGGCGATCGTTGGGGCAGTTTACACATTTGTATGCAGACAAAGGGGGGCGGTTGGCTTTGCCGGATGTTCTGATTACTGCTGTGGGTACCAAGGTGTGTGTATTTGGGGGTGTTTTGGGGAGTGTTTTTTGGTGTTTTGGTGTGTGGTTGGATGTGGTTGGGTGTGTTTTTGTGTACGTTTGGATGTGTGTGTCTGGGTCATCACACGTCAACACCAACAATATACACACCAACAATACACACAGATATTCACACTGGACACAACACATGATAATCGCCGCAATCATCATGGCAACCACTGGAGGGAGGACACTGACTGGTCAATGCTGCTCAACCACAAGTGGGACCTCAACCGAGTGCGAAGTGTGGGGAGGCGCGTGATTGACCGACACAATGTACGTGGCAGCTGGGGGGGGGAGGGGTGGTTGGGTGGTGGTGTGTCCCTGCTTAAAACCCGACCAAGCAAAGTTGTGTGATGTACATCATGTGCTGTGTGTTGTATACGTGTGTGTATGTGCTTATCTGTTACTTCACTCTGTCACAATACACCTCTGTCATCAGTGTATCTTTGTCATTAGTATTTCTGTCAGTTGTATCTCACTCACCAATATCTCTGTGACAGTAGACCTCTGTCGCCAATATTTCTGTGATATACCACAGCACAAACCCACAAAACACACACCCAGGGAAATGCACACTGGTTGGATGAGGGGAATGAACACCCACACCGTATTGCACTGTCTGTGAATGTACACCATCTACAAAGCGTGATTGATCTCTTGCGTGATGGGTTGCATCGTGAAAATGTACAGGTATGTGGTTGTTTGTGTGTGTGTGAGAGAGTGTATGTGCGTGTGAGAGAGAGTGTGTGTATGTGTAATGATTTGGTGTATGCATGCCCTGTGAACACACACACACACATACTCTTCACATTCTCAACACATCTTCTACACATCCTCAACTCGACACACATGTAAACACCACTCTCCCCTGAAACACACAGGCACATGTCATCACCAGTGGGTTGGGTGATTGGCGATATGTGGACTGTGTTGCTATCAATGGAGGGAAGCAAAAGGCACTTGACTACATTCGACACAAGTATCGCATCCCTATGGAGCGATGCATGGCGGCTGGGGACTCTGGAAATGACATTCTGATGCTGGAAGGTAGGGGAGGGGTGTTTGTTTGTGTGCAAGGGGTTGTTTGCGAGCGGGTTGTGTATGAGAGGATGTACAAAGGGAGGGGCATATTCGTTACAACATGCGCACTGCCAACTGTGGGTGTTGTTTGTCAGCAATCAAACACACATGTGTGTGTACCAGGTACATTGCTGATGACACTCTACCTCTCCATAGGTGGCCACCCCTCAGTGGTGGTGGGCAATGCACAGCCTGATCTTGTCAACTGGCTGGTGCAGCAGCCACAGAGTGATTCCAAGGTGCTGTTTGCAGAGGGGATGTTTGCTCGAGGCATCATTGAGGGATTGGCACGACATGGCCTGTATTGAAAGCATTGATCTGTTGTGTGAGAGCCTGTGTTTGTATGGGTGGGTGTGTGCGCCCAGGGTGGCTCATTGTATGAGGTGGCCCTGGAGATACGAGTGGGTGTCAAGCACACCGTGAGTGGAGTACACCGTGAGTGGTGTCGACGTATGCGCCCCCCCCACCAAAACCTGTTGTTGGTTTGCATGTGTACATCATCATTCTTGGCCCAGCATTGAGCCACACTTTTGTATCCTGTACAGCATATACATTATTGCAACCAAACGTGTTGTAATTGCATCATGGTGTCGATCAAGCAGCATGTCGACGTGGAGGTGTTGTTACAACCTCAATGCACAGAAGAGGATGCACAGAAAGCTACGAAGTGGGTGCTCGACACGCTGTCGCACCAGGAGCACGATGATTGGTACTATCGCCATCCCCCAGGCCAACCCCTATTCCCCGCGATTCCGCCATCTTTCAAGCACATAATCCACAGCATCCATCGATGCGACATGCAAGAGACTGTGTGTGGCGTGTTGGCATGCCAGGTGTGAGGTGCTGAGGTGCTTTTCAGGCATGTCTGTGTCATCTTGAAAACTATACATCTACCCAGGTAGCACCAAGGCTGCACGTGGCACGCTTGTGTGATGAGCAAGACTATGAGGAACACGGAGATGACACCAGTCACTCTCGTGAGTATCAGCTGCCCAACTCGTTGTTTGCTGGCATCTGGCAGTCGCTGGTCTTGCCCCTCGACCTCAAGCACCGCCTCTTTGCCTATGCCAACAGCGCACTCGCCTTTGCCACTGCTGGCGTACATCCACATCTCTGCTCAAGCAACCGCTGCGTGCTGCTCCACGGTCCCCCCGGCACCGGCAAGACATCGCTCTCCTACAGCCTCGCCCAAAAACTGGCGGTGCGCAACGCCTCCCGTTTTCCCACCGCCATGCTCGTCGAGGTGCACGCCCACAGTCTGTTTTCCAAGTACTTTTCAGAGAGCGGCAAGCTGGTGGCCAAGCTCTTTGCCAGCATACAAGAGCTCGTCGACGACCCCCAGACGCTGGTGTTTGTACTCATCGACGAGGTGGAATCGATGACCAGCGCGCGGCGTGCTGGGGGCAATGAACCCACCGACGCTCTGCGGGCGGTCAATGCACTGCTGACGGGGCTTGATGGGCTCAAGCGTTCTCCCAATGTGATGGTCATTGCAACCACCAACTTGAGCAATGCACTGGACGTCGCGTTTTTGGACCGTGCAGATGTGAAAGCGTTTGTTGGTCCCCCCCCGGTGGAGGCGCGCTATGAGATTTTGCGGTCATGCATACAAGAGCTGCAGCGTGCTGGCATATTGAATGACACCAAAACCATGACGTTCCCACCATATGATGCTGTGGTGCGGGGTGTATGCCCAGAGACGCATGCTGCACACATCTTGCTGGAGATTGCAGCAGCCTGTGATGGTGCGAGTGGGCGCCTGCTGCGCAAGCTGCCGCTGCTCACACACGCTGCCGGTGGGGCACATGACGGCTCAGTGGAGACATTTTGCAAGGTGCTGCGTGATGTGGTTGCACGAGAGGCACAGGAGCATGCTGCATTACAAACAGACCACTTGAATGCAGAAATATAGAAAGGGTATGACATTAGACATTACATGTTCTGGAGACATCTTTCTGGATCTTGGGGTGCAAAAACGTGATGAATAAGTGGAAACATGAAATAGAAACTGACTATAGGTCACAACACGTCGCACGTGTTTCCTGCATGAAAATGTCATGCAGCGCCATCTGGCAACAGCTTAAAGTACTTGAGACCCTCCATGATGCCCCCCGCACAGCGCTTGGTTGCCTGTTGTGTATGCAATGGTGTGAATGCAGGGGTTTCACACATTCTACAGTCATCCCCGGACCCAACCTACATACCGCAAATAAGTTGTGTGTGTCCTGATGTTGTGCAACCCACTCTTGTAGCTCCGGGTGTGCGTTGGACACCATGCAGCCACACACACCTGGCACAGCAAGCAACTCGACATCGTTGCCACTGTCACCATTGACCTGCACCCCCGCTGTCGGCTGTGGCACCTGATATGTGTGTTTTTGCAAGTGTAATGCTGTGGGAAAAGCAATATGCGCACGACATACAACCAATGCATCATACTTCGGCGAGCAGGAATTCCAATGCTTTGCCCTTGCTGGCGGTGTGTGGCAAAATGTCCACATCCAACCCACCACTGTACACAACCTTGGCCTCCAACCCTGCTTCCTGTAATAGTGGTGGTGGTTTGTGTGTGAGCGCACTCCATCAACCTCCTCAGTACCACAACACCTTGAATTGCTCTTCCAGGTGCTGCAACACACCCAATGCCTCGTCCTTGGTTGCTGTCTGCAGGTGATAGCTTGCCTTGAATGGGCGTTGCTCACTCTCTTGCTGTGGCACAAGATTTGGAAACGCGGATGCTATGCGGCAAACAGTGGGCCTGTCCCAGCCCTGACTCAGCACCGCTGTGTGTTTGTGTGGGGGTGGAGGTGGGTGGGTGTAGGTACATATGCTGTTGACCAGCGGATCACTCCAGCATACCCGACCATGCTGCATCTTCCGTGTGTGCTGCTTGCCAGTATATTTCGGTGCCTACAGAACATATCAACACATCTGGATCGAGCAGCGGCACGTGCGCCTGGTGATGATGATAACCCAGATGTGTTGTGCACGGCTCAACAAGGTTGGCTGACCATGACATACCTTGAGTTCCTCGTACAAGTGCCTGGAACGTCCAGTAGAAAACACTAAAAGACTATCAGAGGCGAAATGCTGCTTCCAAAGGTTGTTGAACGCATGCAAGGCCGTGTGATCCTTGTCGTCATGGTCAACCTGGAGGTGTTGAAATGTTATGTGGATACCAATGTGCATGAGTATACACACGGCCAGTAGCAACTATCGTAGAGCAACCAGCCTACCATCGTCCAATCTAGGTCAGACACGAGTATGACCCTGTACTGCTTGGACAGTGCTGGATTGCTTGATGTCATACTGGGTGCTACTGTCAGAGACGTACGTACGTTGAGCAGCAGTGGTGAAAAATGACAAGTAAAACAGGCAGGGTGTTGACCAACACTAGCGCTCCTGCGTGGGTATGCTTGCCTTGCTGACCCAAGCACATGTGCGCTTATGCACATCATGTACACTGTCACACATGTAGTAGCACAAAGCAACAGCCTACTATTGCACCACTTGCACACCCGAGCACCAGTCAAGAACGTGAGTGCCAGCAACCCTCCTGATTTTTTCTCAAACATATCTACAAAAAATATCTTGCTCTACAACAACATAAACCCCCTACACGCGGTCCATGACCCCCATCCCCTCTAATGCGCTTCCCATGCACCTCCGCCACACGCCGCCCGTGATCTGACACACATACACTCAGCTTCTCATCGCAGCACCAACCGCGGGTTCGCTTCCGCTTTAAGACCCCCCACGAGCCACGCATAGTGTACTAGAGGCTCCCCTGAGCACCTGCAGCCCCGTTTCAGGTGCGTAGGCTTTGCACACAGGGCATTTGGGTTTCGTCAAGCGTGTTGCCGGATGCGCACCGCTGCCGTGTGCCCTCGTATTGTGCTTTTTGTGTGATGATGTGTGATAGTGTGCGATGATGGGGCGAGAGACTGTATGCAGAGGGGTAAACACGGGCAACCGTGGATGCACCAATCAACCCGCCTCGTTTGCAGCGCGGGGGTGGGTTCATTTTGGATTTTTGCCCTCGTACAACTTGCAGGAAGGTTGGGAGTCCACCGGCGTGGTTTTGTCCCACATACAGGAACATACGAGGAGATACTGGGATGCAAATATCATCTCATGCAACCCTGAGTAGTGCCCACCATCCACGTGTACACTCCTGGTATGCTGTTGTGTGGTGTATACGAACGAGGCACGCCGTGTGGCACCGCCGTGTTTCTTTCTCTCACAGCTGCACATCGACATCTGCAGCAGCAACAGACCCTATGCAGCAGCAGCACTACAACATGGATCCCGCCCTGATGATGCTCACACCCATGTACACTAGTCTCCCTCCCGCATCGCATGCAACAGCCACCACGACCACCACGACCACGGCCACCAGCGATGGGATGCTGTCCCTGGCAGCCCACGATCACTGGGGCGCAGATCTCGACTTTTCTGGTGCCCTACTCTCTGCAGAAACATCACATCCAAGCAGCAACAACATGTATGATCTGGACATTCTGCACCTGGAGGAGACGACAGCAGCACATGGTGCCAATGGCGTCATGTGGCAAGAGCTGGATATGGTGGGCGCTGGTTGCACACCCTTTGTTGCTCTACAGCACATGCCGCCTACGATGCACCAGTCGGGATCGATGACACAACATCATCAGCATCCCCATCAGCATCACCACCAAAATCTCCTAGGCTCGCCATGGCTTGCCCCACCGATGTCAGCACCCCACCACAGCATGCCCCAACTGCACCCCCCACCCCCTCCACCCCTGGTCCAGCACGAAGCGCCACCACCCGTCCAGACCCCACCCAAAAAGCGCAGGTCCCGTGCGGCATCTGACGATGATGACGATGACCACATTGGCCTTGTCCCATCTGCCACGGCCGGCAAGCCCCGTCGCAAGATCAACGTGACCAAAGAGTGGCTGGAAGCCAACGGATTTTTCGACATGCGTGCTCGGGACGCAGCACTCAAGCTCGGCATTGGTGTCACCACCCTCAAGCGCTACTGCCGATCAGATCTCAACCTCGACCGATGGCCGTGGCGCAAGCGTGTGGGTGCAAGCAAGGCCCCATCCGGACGTGCAAGGCCAGGTGGTGCGCCCGTGCCTCGTCGATCGAGGCGGGTCGGTGGGGATGGCACTTTGGAGGATGTGGACAATGCTGTACATGACGATGGGGTACATGATGCTGTACATGATGCTGCAGACTACAGCAGTCACGAAGAGGAAGAGACTGTCGCGTTGGATGCTTCTAGTCAACAAGCTGCTGTGAGTGGGACGACTGGTGGGACAACTGGGGAGGCTGATACCATGTCCCCTGTGGTCCCTCCACCGGATCCATCCCTCACCACCACTGCGCTCATGTGCTGCTGATGGTGGTACACACATTATGTATACATGCTTTCCTCCACCACACACATCTTTTCCGGGAGCCCCTTTCATGAAAGAAAAAGATACAAACCACCCTCCCGCACTACCATGTACAGTCACCCTCGCTTTTCTTGCTTGTTGATTTCATGGTGTGGTTCATGTTTATGGTATTGGGTACACACGTGGTCACCACTGGTGTATGACATTTCGTTGCTCGGTACCACAAACAACAATACACGAAATGATGTATTTTTGCTGTATGTTTATGGAAGAACACCCCAAGAAAGCACCACCCCTTCCCTGCCTGGACAATGCTGTTTGGTTGCAATACCCATACCTGCATTCGGTTGTATGTGTTTTTTTTACTAGTGCACTTGAAGCAGTCGTTTGTGATACGTGTGAAGTTTGATGATGAGGTACCCTTCAACATGATGTGGCTTTCATGTCGTATGTATGGTTGACAATCATGCGTGTATGTGCACATTCGTACGAGTGCTTGAACCTGCACACCGTCCCAAAAGAGTGAGTGTGTGTGTATGTGCCGTTTGTTTGTTTCATGAGTCATGCGTCCCCTGCGTTTGATGGGTGTGGCAAATCCACCTGGCAAACTCAATACTACTATGTCATTGCAGTGTCTCATTGTGCGTGCGCAGCGTGCTGCATCACCCCTGCTGCCGTTGTGTTTTGTGTTTTCATCATTTCAACCACAATGTTGTGTAATACGCCACTCATCCTCAAAGTGTGCCATCACCACTAGTACTAGTTGTACAGCGTGCGTGTCATAAACGAGTGTGTTATTCAACACGTGTGTATCAACGCAGCATGTCCAAGGGAGGAGGACGAAAACAGGCCAGGAAGCAGCAAAAGCACCAGCAACGCCGCACCAATGCATCGTCAAAGCATGAAGATAGTAATCCGAAAGCAGATGAGGCGCAGAAACCCGTGTGTCCTCAAGGACTGCAAAATCTGGGAAACACTTGCTATCTGAACAGCACCCTCCAGGCGCTTGCATCCGTCCCTCAAGTGCAGAAACGTTACCTAAGCAATGAGAAAAGCATTCAAGGCAATGCAGCACTGGGGTTTAGGGACTTTATAGTAGCATCATTTGCAGACGGCGGTAGGTTGACTGGTTGGTGGAGAGGGAGGGGGTTTGCACACCCATGTGCTTTGCACACAGTTTAGGTGCACACAGGGGAGCATGTCAAGAAGAAGCACAAGGGCGTGCACAATCCACAGCGTGTGCTTGCTGCTGTCTCTGGTCGATACCCCCAGTTCAAGGTGTGTGTTTGTGTGGGTTTGTATATTTGTAGGGGTATGGTTGTGGGTGGTGGTGTATACAACACATGGTTTTCATACAACAACAGGGTCGTCAGCAGCAGGATGCGCAAGAATTACTCACAGCCCTGCTGGACATGTTGATGGATCAACCAACACGTGAGGTATGCAATCATTCCACATGGTGTCGCTTAGTGTGTGCTTTACTTACTGATTCACATGCATGGTTCCTAAACATGACACAGCATACCACATCTTCAAGTGACGGTGATGATGACAATGACCGCCATGGTGATCCAGACATCAGCGCCTCGTTGTTTCGCGGCCACCTGTGTTCCACCGTAATATGTGGTGTATGCGGCAAGCTATCCACTACCACAGAGCCGTTTACATCGTTGAGCCTCGCAGTGCCTAGTGGTGATAGTGTGGATCAGCATGATGGTCATGATGACGATGAGCATGGTGTTCGGGGAAAAAGTGCTGCTGGTGTGTCACAGGGCCACAAAACAGGCAACAAAGCAGCAAAGCAGCAATCATCACAAAAAAATAAAAAGGCGATCAAACAGGCACGCAAAGCCAAGCAGCAACGGGGGATGGGTGGGATGGGGGATGATGAAGATGGCCGATTGCTCGGGTGCGTGTCCTTTGATGATGATGATGCCCTCTGTTTGTATGCATGATGTGTTGATGTTGTGCTCCCCAAGTATGGTACCATCATGCCCACCTCATACGACAAGTCCACCCACCCCCACCCACCACCACAGGGGGACCACCGCCCACCCACCCACCACCACCATCTCGAGCACGGGTGTCGACACCCCAGACAATAATGCTCCAGACGCCCCTTCTCCACACCACCAGCAGCAGCATTCTCGTGTAACTGTTGCATCATGTATGTCGGCATTCTTCAACCCGGAACCTGTACAGCGGGGATGTGATTGCAGTCCCATGGGGGGCCCTGTGGAGCCCCAACCAGCAGGGGCTGCCCAGGCTGCAGAGGGTGTGGACGGTGTGGAGCAGGAGGGTGTACAGGATGGGGCACCCCCTGGTGGGGGGGTGGCGGGACAAGGAGGGGGGCGAGGAGGGGGCTTGCGACAACCTGTGTCTGCGTTGCGTAGTAAAAGCGTATGTCGGTGGGGAGGAGGGAGGGGGTGGGGGGGGGGAGGTGTGGGTGTGCAATGCAACATGTGGTGGGCATGTGAATGAAGGGTCCCCTCATGTGTTTGTCTGTAGTGTTTGTGATTGTTGTATTTTATTATACACTGTCAGACACTATCATACACCATCACACATCATCATACACCCACAAAACACAACACCCACAAAACACAACACCCACAGAACAAAAACACGAGGGGTGCACCAGTGAGGCGTGTCTCATTTGCTGAAACACAAAATTCAATTAAACTCATTCCGGGATCAGCTGAACAACGGGGTACTGATTTCCGTGCTGCTATGAGGGGACACATGCCCTTTAGGAGGTGTGTGTGTGTGTGTGTGTGTGTGTGTGTGTGTGTGTGTGTAGTGTACAGTGTATTGTGTGTAATGTATTGGGGTGTGGTGTGTAGGTACAAACTGTACCCCCCCACACGTACACCCTATCACACACCATAATAACATACACCCTACCACCCACCCACAGACCCCTTGCTCACCAAGGAGCCTCCCTCCTGCTCACTGCTGATGTGGGCAGCATCATGCGTGACCGTATGTTTTTGCGATTGCAACCGTATGATGATGATGAGGTCACTCAGTCAGTGCTGGCACGATCACTGAGGGTGGCTACAGTCAGGATGGACCCGATAGCGGTATGTGTGTAATTGTGGGTGTAACTGGGTGTGTGGTGTGTTGTTGGATATGTGGTGTGTGACTGGGTGTGTGATGCTGTGTGTATTTCATTGTTTTGTACATATGATTGTAAGTATGTAAAGCATACACTGTTGTGTGCAGCACACCCACTAACAACACACACGAACAACACACACACACACACAAACCCAGGCGTCTGATGATGATGATGAGCAAATGGATGTGACATCACGTGCACAAGTGCTGATCGATTGTATGGCTGACATGGTTGAGCATCATGGCATTGAGGGTACGTGTGGGTGTTTGTGGGTCTCTCTCTCTTTGTGGGTGTGGGTGTGGGTGTGGGTGTGGGTGTTTGGGTGGGGGTGGGGGTTGTGATGTGCTTTGGGGGAATATAAACCACATACACTTCAGAGTATGTACTCATCTGTACATACACACACAAGGCACAAACACGCAAACTCACGAACTCACAACACGCAACACACATAACAGGGTTGCGTGCGATGACAGCGAGTGGTATGCATCTAGCACGTAGCAATCATGAGTGTGGGTGGATGGTGCATGGCCCTGGTGATATACACTTTGGTGGTGATTGGGAGTACCCTCATGAGGTGTGTGTGTTTGTACACATATCATGTGTGTGTTTGTATACATGTATGTGTGTGCAAGCCGGAGTGTGTTTGCATGCAACCACCATCGCTCATACACACACCAATATGTACATGCCAATACACACACATGCATGCTCCTCGTAAACCCCCCCCTTTTTCCCGCTCACACCCATCCCCACCGACACAGCCCCCCCCCCGTCGTGACTCTGTGGAATCGCCTCGCCCCCCAGTAATGGAATCCCTGCTGACCTGTGAGCTAGGCAGGGCCTCCTCCTTTGGTAGCTTTGGAAGCATGGGGCCCCTCCAAGAGGCCCTGCGTGAGGAAGAGGCCGCCGCAGCTGCCGGCGCATGTTCCTCCTTGGATGTCATGGTGGGCATGCACGAGTGCATCATGGGGGGGGGGCCCTTGGGAGCCCCTTCTTCGGAGGGGCGGCTGCTTGGTGGGGCGGGCGGAGAGGAGGGGCCCTTGGTGGGGCCGTTGGTACAAGAGGGGCCTGGCACGCACGAGCCGGTGGGGTTGTGTTTGTGCAAGGGGTGGGTTGACGCGGAGGCTGGTAGTGATGGGGGACTGGGGCAACACGGGGTCGCGATGCCACCACGAGGGGGGCCGAAGGTCGCGGGGGGAGAGGTCAGTGGTGTTGTGGAGAATGGAGTGTATGAAAACGGTGGGAGTGACATGCATGATACTGCGACTGTGCATGCTGCTGCTGCTGCAGCTGGTGGTGGTATGTTGGCAGCAGTGGTGGATGTGGCGGTGGAGGAGGGGAGGCTTGAGGTGCCAGTGGTGACAACACAGTCAAGCAGCAACACAGCAGTAGTACTTGCTCAAGGGGAGGGGGGAAATGATGACGTTGTGCAACAGGAGGAGGAGGGGGTGCGAAATGAGGAGGAGGGGGTGCAACAGGAGGAGGAGGGGGTGCGAAATGAGGTAGAGGAAATAGTAGTGGCAGATGTTGAAGACCAACAGCACCAGGTAGACAGCACATCATCAGCACCAGCAAAGCCAATTCACCTCGTGGCTGCCACTCGTCAATACACTCTACAACAGTACGTTTTTGTGTGTGGGTGTGGGTGGGTGTTGTGCACTGCATGTTGTGTATGTGGATTGTAAAACACATGTCGTCTGTCACACACATACCATCATCATCCAACATGATCACACCACCATCTTCACACCCACCACCCATCATTACGCCTCTCACCCATCTGCACACCCACCACCCATCATCACACCCACCACCACACCCACCACCACACCACCAGGTTGCCCGAGGTGTTGTGTGTACACCTGAAACGTTTCATGTCAGTGGTATCAAACAAGGGGGTAGCCAGCCTACACAAGATTGATGGGTGTATTGCATTTGACACAGACATTGATGTGGGGGCATACTGCTGTGATGCAGGTACGGGTGGTGGGGGGTGGGGGTGGGTCGAGAAACATGTGTGCGATGTGTAAAATCCCTGTGTGTGTTCCCCATCACCACTGTCATCATTGCTCACATATATACACCCATACACACACACACACACACACACCTATACACGTACACACAGCTATCAAGAATAGCAGTACATGTTTTGAGCTAGTGGGTGTGGTGTCACATAGTGGCACACTCAAGTCAGGACATTACGTAGCGTATGTCAAACGTACTGCTGCTATGGGCACCTCCACTAGTCATGAGGATGAGGATGTTGGTGATGATGGTGATGCTGCTGATGCCATGAATGCTGCTGATGTCAAAGATGCCAAGGATGCTGGTTCTCCCAAGGATACTCCCAAGGATGATGCTCCCAGTGATACACACCCTACCATTGATATGCAGGATAGCAGCACACACGATGATGGCGTGCAAAACAGCATAGCAGCGACACCCACCACAAAAGACACACCGGAAGATGATGATGACATGCCACATGGTGTGCCTGCCAGCGATACTCCACCTACACAACCGCACACTGTGTCACAAAAGATCACCACAAAACCAGATCCCAATTGCCTGGAGGATGACACACTGCGTTCCCATCAATGTGAAGGATCCAGTGTGGATGGATCCAGCACCGACTCATTGGTTGCTGCTTTGGCTGATGACGTGACCATCAAGGCCACGCTGACCCCAAGACCCCAGGATGTGACCCCAATTGAACAATGGTATTATGTGAGTGATGCACACGTCAAGGCTGTGTCGTTGGACAAAGTGTTGGCCTGTGAAGCATATGTGCTGCTGTATGCACGCCGTCATGATTTGTAATTGTGGGATATTTGTTAAACTGCATTTGTTGTGCTTGCTGTATTCTGCTTGCATACAATCTTGGATGTAACACACTGTACGAGAACACTCACACTGTATGAGAACACTCTCGTGTCACAACATCTTGTGCATATACATTTGCCATCTCCTTCTTCTTCGGCCAGTATGGAGTGTCAGGTGCGCGTCACAGCATCTAGGCAGATCATTGCGGTGCAGCACAAGATGCATGATACCCCCCAAAAAACGCACAGGCCACGGTCAGTTGTTCAGATGGTGAGTACGTGATCACAGCATCCTCCACCAAAGACGCACTCAAAATGCACGCAGAGCGCGTAGTCGACGCATGTACATGGAGTGGCGAGTTTGCAGCAGCTTGTGCGTACGGGGCTCCGTGTTGTTGTGTTTGTTGTGGTGTCTCCACACCCCTGTCACACCAACACACATCAACGCACAGATGTGGAAGAGATAACGTCCAAAACGGGCAGCTTCAAGCGCTTTCCCATCTTTTGCAAGATGCTCCAAGCTGCCCTCTCCCAAGCCACAGACAGTGTGCTGGCAGAGCTCCTCACCCTGGACGACCTACAGCACCTCGAAACCACCAAACAACCACCAAAACCCACTGCAGGAACCGCACAACCACGTGCCCCAACCACCAACAGCAAACGGTACTTTATCCTCACCTATGCAGCAGAGTTTGATAGGGTACACTACCCACTTCCCTTGGTGCCTGAGGAGACCACTGTGGAGCAGCTACGGGGGGTCATCCGGAACCTTCGCGAGCAGCTTCACTTGGGGGGGGGTGCTGCGACGACATCGAGTGGGCGGCATGGCAGTGGGGGTGGTGGGGGTGGAAGTGGGGTACAAGGTGGGGTACGTGCAGGTCCACAAACACCACCATTTAGAGCTCCAGTAGTACATACCACTGGTCACATGCACCAGCATACACAGCATACACAGCATGCACAGCATGCACAGCAGCAGTTGAGCATGTTGCAAGCAGAAATTGCACGATTGCAAGCAGACAATGCAGCATTACGAGAGCACATGCATGCTGCTGCTGCTGCAACAACACACCATGCGCACACCCAGCAGCAACATACCAATACCATACAACAACACAACGGCATACACACCCATGATGCATACAACAACAACAACACAGTGCATGGGGGTGATCGGCAGCATGGATTGGAATCATTGGGCCCCAGCACAAAGGAGGGGCCCCTGCCGGGCCCCCCATCCCGGGAGGATGTGCATGCGTGGGAGGCTGTGAGGGTAGAGCGGGATGCACTTGTGCAGCAATTGGCGTGTGCACAACGGGAGTGGGATTCTGAGCGTGATGCACAGAGGAGGGAGCTTCGTCGACGGGCTCGAGAAGTGCAGGTTGTTGTATATTGTGGTGGTGGTGGTCTCGCTACATACGCTACATACCCAATACCTATCCATACACACCCACATACACACCCGTATTGACACACTCACATTCACACCTGTGTCCACACCCACATACCAACCCACCCAAACACACACACACACACACACACACACACACACACACACACACAGGCACTACAGCAGGAGCTTGCGCGCCTGAGGGGTGAGCTGGCAGCAAGTACTGGGCGTGTGAGACGTCTCACAGTGGAATTGGAAACAGCACAACGACAACTCAAAACCACACGCATGGGGTATGTGGTGTACTGGTGTGTGTGTTGACTGGTGTGATGTGTCGGGGTATGCTGTGGAATGGGAGTGTGTTGCTACAGCCCACCATATTCAAGTTTTCATTTGCAAAGCATAATCAGCTGAAGATACATAGAAAAGCAATATCGCGAAATCTATTCGTTGGTAGCATACCAGAGCACACCTTGGTGGTGTATGTGCCAGGAATACACACGAAACACACCTCCCCCTACCCACACAAACAACCACCCAGGTTGATATATGGTGCAAGTCCAGCACGCCAACCAAAGCAGCCAACACACCATCACCCACCCTCAAATGGCCGCCACACACCATCTCCCACACCATCACGACGATCAAGTCACAGAGGGGGAGCCTCCCCCGTTCGACAAAACACATCCCCCCGCACAGGCCCCTCCCACCGTACAGTCCCCTCCCAGTATGCGACACGTCCATCACCCACCACTGCACCCCGTACCAGCACACAACCACCATCGCAGCAGCGTCCGCGATTCAATCCCACACAGTATGTGGAGCACAAGCGACGGCAGCAACAAGAGGTGCAGCAGCGGTTGCGCACGCATCCTAATCAACGCTCGGGTGTGTTGTTTGGGGGACGGGGATATGTGTTGTATGATAGCCACGTATGTTGATCGCGTACACATGCACCCATGCACAACCATTACCACGACCATCATCACCAACAAGCAGGTGCACCGTCGCCTGCACTGAGTCGTGCATCAAGTTGGGCAAGCAGCACAGCATCACGGCAGCCCAGGTATCTGCAGCCTATTGGGCACGTACGGGGATCACCACGTGGGAGCCTGCGAGATGGGGAGGTGCCCTGGACGATGCAGGGGCACCTGCGGGGTGGTGCTTCACCACGGGGTATGCCCTTGCAGACCCTGTCCAATGCAGAACGCAACATTGCCGACATAGACTCGCGCCTGCATGCGCTGCAAAACTTTCTGCGGGCTGCTGCACAGAAAACGCAGCATGGGGCGGTGGTGTGAAACACTATTATTATATATCTCTTGGTAAAACACACGATCATTTTCCCATAGTCACATAATCACAATGCCAACCTTTGGTGCGTCAGGGTTTCGTGACAGAACAGCAGAGTTTCAGCAGCTTGTTGAACGTGTACAAGCCAATCAGGTGCGCATGGCATGCAGACTACTAGCGTTTCCATTGCAGTACACACACTTTCCCTCACCTCTACAGGCTACCACATCATCGGGTGTCTACGAACACAATGGTGCGCGACCATAGTAGCAACTGTACACAACAAGCACACATTCCCACCCACTTGCTCACATACACAGGCTTGTCCTCTTCTTCAGCAGCAGCAACACATGCCAAGCCACCCACTACCAAGGGAGCAGCAGCACAGCACAGCGAATTTGCACAGAAAGCGTCCAAGATCGGTTTGCAAATCCATCAAACCACACAAAACCTTCAAAAACTTGCCCAGTTGGCCAAAAGGACCAGCATGTTTGATGATCCAGAGCAGCAGATTGCAGAGCTGACATTGTTGATCAAGCAGGATATCCAGGGGCTCAACGCAGCAATCAGCGACTTGCAAAACATGTCCCACATGAGTTGGGGCGATGGCAACCGTCAGAGCAGCGTGCACAATGAAAAAGTGGTGGACAACTTGCGGTCACGGTTGAAAGACACGACACAGGAATTCAAGGATGTGTTGACGATACGGTCTGACAACTTGAAGGCCAACAAAGACAGGCGGTCGTTGTTTTCTTCTGAAACCAGCAAGATTGCAGGTGTGATGGTTGGTGGGTGCAGTGTATGATTGGTGGGTGTAGTGTATGATTGGTGGGTGTAGTGTATGATTGGTGGGTGTAGTGGAAGCTGTGATATGTATACACTTGAAAGCCACAAAACACACCGCATCATTCCTCACACATCATTCCTCATTCATAGGCAATTTGTTGAGCCGAGGTGGTCTCAAGGCAGGTGGGGCTTCTCTGTTTGGCTCCAAGGTGCGTTTGTAATTCATGTATTTGATATTTTTGATGTACATAGAATCTCAGCGCATGCACACTTTTTTTTTGTATGTGACATAGATAGACAATCACAACATACATAGACAATCACACACATGCAACATATATGCACAATTACACACATGTCGATGCAATATCCACACAGAAGGATGGCGATGGCGAAACGTACGTGATGGGGGGGAGGGTCAACAGTGTGCAGCAGCATGTGTTGATGGCCACTTTGACCACACACAGTACCATGCAACCACACACATGGCACCTACACATACCTATACACCATACACAGGTTGCCATTGATCAACACACAGCAGCAGCAGCAGCAGCTCCTGGCGCCACAGCAGGATGCATATATGGCCAGTCGAGCAGAGGCATTGCAAAACGTGGAAAAGACGATATTAGAACTGGGCACCATCTTTCAACAGCTTGCAGACATGGTACGGGGATGATGATGATCATGATGATGCATGGTGGTCACCGTGGACGACACACAGTGGTCACCATGTGGTGGTCATACCAGCCGTACAGCAATCATGTTGCTTGCATTACCTATTGCAGTGTTATTATATCAACGCGCACGATCTTCTCCTACTTCACAACAGGTGCAACAGCAGGCTGAGACGGTGGTGCGCATTGATGAAAACGTGGATGAAACGCTTGCCAATGTGGATGCTGCACAAACCTACTTGCTCAAGTATTTGAAAAATATTTCATCAAATCGATGGTTGATGATGAAGGTGTTTTTTGTGCTCATGGTGTTTATGATATTCTTCATGGTGTTTGTTGTGTAGCTCGTGATCTATTTGTACACACAAGTAACACACATTGTGCATATATTGCAGCTCGTCAAGATTGCAGCTCGTCAAGGGCAACAGCAGCAACAATAGACTCTATGCACGCACGTTGATGTACAATGCAACCATAGCAAACCCCATTGACAGTCCCAAAGCACTATGTCGTTGGAAATTGAAGCAACAGAGTATGTAATAAACGACGTGATGCATGTCAACAAACCACAGCACCTTTTCCAAATCGCTGCATGCCATGTGCATACACACTCACAACACACAGTGTTATCAAGATCATCTTGCAATTTTGCAAGGAAAACTCTTTGACAGAATCATTCAACGCAATTCAGGTATGGTTTGGGACGTGTACTGTGTCTGATCAGCACGGTCCCGCACTGTTGTGTGGCAACGCACGTGGGTATCATCAACAACTACACACCACCAATCCCACACATCCCACACAGAATGAGTGCCAGGTGTCTCTCAATACAGTGGACAACCTCGACACGTTTCTCAGTGACATCAACCATGGCCGATGGGACATTGTGCTGCCACAAGTAGCGCTGTTGAAGCTACCACGCCGCAAGCTGGAGGACCTCTATGAGCAGGTACTGTGTAGTGTGGGTGTTGTGTGCGTGAGAGATTGATACATTGATTTACATACACATGCACAAGGATGATGTATATATACATGCACAACGATGATGTATATACACATGCACAACGATCATGTACACACACATGCACAACAACAGGTGGTGTTGGAAATGATAGAGTTGAGAGAAATTGATACAGCACGTGCCATGCTCAAGCAGACACAGGTGTGTATACTGGGTGTACATGAGTGTATGGAAGGGATGGAGGCTTTTGTGTACATGTGACGTGGATTCTTTGTGTACATGTGACGTGTACACAGTGCACTACCATCTCTGTGTTGTGTATGCACAGTAGTACACATGCACAGACATACACGTTCAACTACATCACCACCACATCACCACCCCCCCCAAACCAAAATCACTCTCAGGTATTAGCACGACTCAAAACAGACGAACCAGAGCGCTTCACACGGCTTGAAAAGCTATGCAACACCCCCTACATAGATGCAAATGATATTTATCAAGCACTGCCCAGGGACAAGCGTCGTGCAGCACTAGCATCGTCATTAGCAAAGGAGGTGGTGAGTGTGCCCCCCTCACGATTGATGGCGCTGATTGGTCAGGCGTTGAAATGGTGTGTTGTGGTGGTGGGTGGGTGGTGTGTTGGGGTGGTGTGTTGGGGTGGAGTGTTGAGGTGGTGCAGGAATGTAATGTGTATTGTTGCTGCATACCCGTGCAGTGTGCATACATGCACATGTGTTTTGTCGCACATACGCTTGCATACACACATGTTTTTGCACACACCGTTATACACACACCTTCTCTCCATCGCCCCCTTCCACCCCTCCCCCCACCCCCCCCACACCCCCCACCAACACAGGCAGCAGCAGCAGGGTTCTATACCAGCAGGGGCAGCATTCGACCTGTTTCGTGGAGAGGCTGCAGGTTTTGTGGAGGATGTGGAGGCCTACCCCACCCAGCAGGATAGGTCAATCAAGTTTGGGAAAAAAGCACATGCTGAGAGTGCTGTGTTTTCTAATAATGGGCACATGCTGGTGACTGGGAGTGTGGATGGGTTTATAGAGGTAGGGTATATACATGTGTGTGTGTGTGTGTGTGTGTGTATGACTATACATGTGTGTGGGTGTGTGGGTGTGTATGACTATACATGTGTGTGGGTGTGTGGATGTACAGTGAAAGTGCACTCGCATACATCTTGCGTTTCTCACGTGTGCCATACACCTCACAATAACCCCCAATCCACCACCACACACATTACACACCCACCCACCCACCATACACACACACACACCTCAGGTGTGGGATTACACAACAGGCAAACTCAAGCTGGACCTGTCATATCAGGCTTCTGAGCAATTCATGATGCATGACACACCTGTGCTGGCACTGGCATGCAGCGATGATAATGAGCTGCTCGCATCGGGCTCTCAAGATGGGAAGATAAAGGTGAGTGGGGTGGTGAGGGTATGGTGTGTTGTGGTGTTGTACCATCATGTGCATAGTTGTTGTTTGCATACCTGGGGTGCATTGTGTACAACATAGACATGCAATACATACAACACACCATACAAGACATGCAATACATATTATACACCATACAAGACATGCAATACACCATGCAATGCATACTATACACCAAAAACACATATAACACCCCATGCAACACCCCATGCGCATCACACAGGTGTGGCGTGTGCGTACTGGTCAATGTTTGCGTAGGTTTGAAAAGGCACATAGTCAGGGGGTGACCTCATTGGCATTCAGTCATGATGGTACACAAATACTCAGTGGGGGGTTTGATGGGCTTGTACGGTATGATGTGTATGTCTGTGATGTGGGTGGGTGTATGTGTGTGTGTTTTTGTATACATTACAGCATGTGTGTATTATTGTATACAGCATGTATGTGGAAGCAAACGTACCCACCACATATCATACACAACACCATGCCCCCCCCCCCCCCTCCCTCAACACACCCACCCACCAAACACAAAACCACAGCGTGCACGGCATGAAAAGCGGCAGGATGCTCAAGGAATTCCGAGGTCACACATCCTACGTCAACCATGTAGGGTACACAGCAGATGGCACACAAGTGCTCAGTGCATCAAGTGATGCAACTGTTAGAGTGTGGGATTCGAAATCGTGTGAGTGTGTGCATGCATTTCGACCCCCACAAGCACCAGGGGCCACAGATGTACCGGTCAATAAGGTGATGGTGCACCCGCAAAATAATGCACATTTGATTGTGTGTAACAAGTCGTCCACGTTGTATATCATGACCATGCAGGTAGGTGGGTGGTGGGAGAGAGATGTGGTGTGGGTGTGGGTGTGGTGTTGACCATGACGTTGACTGTTGCGGTCTCCGGGTGAACCTGCACCATGTGTACACTACTGCATGCCACCAGGCCATGTCTTGTGTCAACACCTTATATGCACACCCACCTATTTACACACCCCACCCATATACACACTCCGCATACACACCCCATGTGCACACCCCACCAACAAACTCCCCCACCAATACACCCCCCCCGCCTCCAGGGTCAGGTGGTAAGGACGATGCAGTCAGGTAAACGTGCAGGTGGTGACTTTCTCGACCTGACAACGTCCCCCAAGGGGGAATGGCTGTACTGTTTAGGGGAAGATGGGGTGGTGTACTGCTTCAGCAATGCCCAGGGCAAGTTGGAGCACCTGTTGAATGTGACTGAAAAGACACCTATTGGGGTGTTGCATCATCCACAACGTAATTTGATTGCTACGTGGGGGGATGATGGGCAGTGCAAGCTGTGGGTGCCCTGAGTGTGTGGGTGCTGTAAGTGTGTGGGGGGGGCTGAGTGTGTGGGTGTTGTTAGTGAGTGGGTGCTGTAAGTGTGCCGGTGCTGCAAGTGAGTGGGTGCTGTAAGTGTGCCGGTGCTGTAAGTGTGTGGGTGCTGCAGCGTTATTTTTGTTGGAATTTTCGAGTTTGTTGTTTCACGGTTGGAAATGAAAGGGGAGATATTGTTGTTGTGCGTTGTAACAACAGTGCAGTTTGATTCATTGGATTACGTACAATCCTCATGAACACTTTTGAGTGTCATGACCCTTGTGCAGCTATGTGGATACGTAGAGCAATGATTTAGCATGCACAGTGATACCAAACATTGACACAATAACACATGTTCATGTCCCGCATGTGCTTCTCTGCCTCGATCACCCCCCTCTCTTTCGTATCTCTCACTCTCACTTGATCCACATGGTGTACTGTCAGATCATTGGAGTTTACTGGCCTGACACATCTTCTCCTGAGTGTCATCACCTGTCGTATCATCACCACCTGACCCATCATCATCGTTTCATGGGTGGGTCAATGTCAATGTTGACCTCTACCTCCTGCTGTGTTGACTGTGCTGCTGGTACAGCACCATAAAAGCTCCCATCAGCTGCAGTGGGCATTGGAGGGTTGAGCCAAAATGTACCTGTGTACGTGGGGGAAATGTGTATGTGGGGAAAATGTGTATGTGGGGGAAATACAAGAAAAATGCAGTATACATCAGGGAAAAGAGAGGGGGAAACGTATTGAGAAATACAAGAAAAAAGACAATATACGTTGGAGAAAAGAGAATCATCCCCCCCCCAGCCCTCAATACACCTCACACTCAATACCCCTCCCCCTTCAATACCCGCCCCCAGCCCTCAATACCTGGAGTAGTCAAATCAGCAATGCCAAACCGCTCCTCCCCCACCTCCCCAATACAGTCAAACACAGCATCAGCAAGGTCAAAGTTCTCCCCCCCCGTGTAACTACTGGTTGTCACCACACACCGCATCCCAGCCGCACGTGCAGCCAGCATGCCTATTCGACTGTCTTCCACCACCACACACCGATGGGGCTCCACACCCAGTTGGGTTGCTGCCAGGAGGTAGATGTCGGGGGCGGGTTTTTTCTTGGGAACGACGTCGCCAGCAAAGACGGGCATGTGGGTGGCTATAGCTTCGCCGAGCATGACGCGCACGATGGTGGAGACGGCACGTTCGTTGCTGGTGCTGCAGACTGCCACCTTGACATTGTTTGCCAGTGCCTCCTCTGTTGGTTTGTGTTGTTTGGGTTGTGTGTGTGTGTGTGTGTTGTTTGATGTTGTTACGTGTGTGTTGTTTGATTAGGATATGTGTGTTGTGCTTGGTTGTGTGTGAACATCACCATCAGTGCAAATCCACAACAACCAACACACACACACACATTAACAAGAAAACACACAAACATACACACCTACGAGTCGTTTCACACCAGGTCTCAGTGGCATTGCCCCACTCTCCACAAACTCCATAAACATGTCGGTTTTGAGTTTATGTAATTCTGCTACAAATGCCTTTTGGGCTTCTGGATTCGTGATGCTTTTGAATGGTTCCCGGTCCATGTGGTCCTGATGGCGGTGTGGTGGTGCGGTGTTGTGTGGTGTGGTGGTACAAATGTGATGGTAAAAGGGGTTGTATGTGGGTGTGATGGGACAAGGGTGTTGTGTGTCATGATGGTCAATACATTTTGTATGATGGTCAACACTTACTGTATTTGGTCAACGTACCGTAAAGTATTTTGTCATGCGTTCCTTCCCCCCTCCTATTTCCAACAATTTTCCATACAATTCAACATCCCACACATGATCCAAGCCTGTGTGTGCTACCACCAACATTGTGATATTACAGGTAACACATTTGAGAGTAAACTCAATCTCAGAATACAAACCATACCCTTGGCAGCAAATGCCTTGTTAAACGTCACACGATGCCCATCCCGCTCTGTGTCCACAAGCACACCATCACAATCCTGTTGTCAGGCACACGCATGATGGAATTGCCAGTTGTGTGTGTGTGTGTGTGCTGACCAATGCGGTGTTGCACGTGCTGCATCAGCTGAATAGCACGCCAGCCATCAGCACACCGACGTACAAAGAGGAGTGCCTGTGGCCAGTCAATGTTGCGTAGTGCTAATACCACCTGGCGAGCTGCTTTGCGCTGGACACGACGTGTGTGTGATGCGCATTTCAGTGCAGATGTATTGGTGCGTTGTGAAGATAACCCGTGACACGCTCTGATTGAAGTGAATGCACACGATCTTGCCATCTTTGGACATTGCTCATGCATCACAGTGCATGACAGATTGGTGGATTGTGCTAGCATGATTGCGAAATGCAGTGTTATGTACACACTTGCAACGTGCTTACACACAACAAAATTCTTCCCAGTCACCTCCTTGAAACACCCCCACCCACTCCACGCAGCGTTTCTGCAGCAATCTGCACCCCAGTCTTTACGTCGCCGTGGATCAGCAGCTCCCCCCCCAGCACTCCCACCAGTTGAAGCTTACCCATTCCCACAGCGTGTTGCAACACGATGGATGCGACATCCGCACGCCCCATATCCGCCAAGTGTGTGTTGACCAGCCTCAACAACCCACCCAAACCACGTGCACGCATCAAATCTGCTGATTGCACCACTGTCGTGGTCACTGAAGATTTCTTTGCATTGACGGCTGTGGCTACTGCACGTGCAAGGGGTCCTGCGATTGTCGTCAATGCTCCATCATCAGTGGATCCTGCAGCAACAACAGTCCATGCAGTGATTTCAGCTGCAACATGAGCCTGCTTGTGCTTGAGGAGCCTGTGTCGGTGTTGTTTTACTTGACACGTAGCTGTGTGAGATGGTGCCGCTAAACAACACCCACACACTTGCGCGACACCCACCACCACCACCAACAACAACAACACCCACCATGCAGAGAGGGATGTGACAGCTGCTGCACCATTGTGTATGTCCTGCAACAGGCACCATGACACACGCCCAAGTACATCTGCATGATGATGTCGCATGACACTGGCAACAGCAACATGCCCCACCAGATCCAGGTGTCCTTGCTGTGTGGAGGGATGAAACCTCATACAACCCAAAAAGTAGCACCCTTGCATCAAAAAAAAAGTAGCACACTCGAAACATAAACAACCCCAAAAAATAACACACTCGAAAACACACACATACACACAAATAAACACAGTAATTACATGAACATCCCCCTCCCCCCCCCAATCAAACAGGCACACCTCTATGAGCAGGACAGTCAACAATGCCGACTCCCACACACACCCCTCTGACACCTTGCATGCCTCCACAATACCCCCCGCAGCCGGCCCCGCCATTTTCACAGGCCCCCCCGCAGCCGCCGCAAGGGCCACATTGGCGGCAGCTGCCACTGCAGTTTCCCCATGCGGTATAAGACTGCACCCCAGGTGCACAACCACCTCGGATCGACCAGCTTGCAGTGCAGCCCATGATGCCGCACCTAGGGCATCGTTACGATGCAGGTGTACAAGGGCGGCTGCAAGATGGTGACACACATCTACACGGTTGGCATGTACAAGGGCGGCGTTGACCGCTGCGACATGTTGACTGGCACCATGGTCAATAGCTGCAGCAATGCCGAGAGCCAAGCAGCGGGCGAGTGCTGCTATAGGGGTTGTGATGGTGATGGGTGTTGATGGGTGAGGTGCGGGTGGGGAGGGAGGGGGTGGGGGGCCGAGGATGGGGTCGTTGTCGTATTGATGTGTTATGTGTTGACTTGCGGTGTGTTGTTGACCAGAAATGTGTGTTGCTGTTGTTGTTGCTGTTGTTGCTGCTGTTGGTTTTGTTCTTGCTGTGAATCCACTGCTTACACCAGTACTCCCACCAATACCACCCCCTTCTTCTGCACATGCTGCATCAATTGCTGCTGCTGCTGCTTGCTGTGCCTCCTCCACCCAAGCACCAGTCAACAGTAAATAGGTCAACTGTGCAAGTGTTTGACCATGCTGCTGGTCAACCAAGTGCCATGACACTGGACCTGTGTATTTTGTGTGTATTTTTGTGTATTTTTGTGTATTTGTCTGCACGAGTGTGCACATAGAATGATAAATTCAAGAAGAGTATACATAGTGATGTAATACACACACATACACCCAACACACCCACAACCAACACACCAAAACATCCCAATACAACACTCCCCAAAAACCAACCTACCCAATGCCTCTGCATGATGTGCATGCACCAGCGACAACAACAGCTGCAGCAGCAATTCCGCATACCCCAGTCCCACCACCTTGTGTGCCACCCCAGCCACCACTGCCCCCCGCCCCGCCACCACCGCCCCCACAATCGCAGGTGTCATTCCAACAGCGGCATCCCGAGCATTCCCTCGATCCACAGCTGCACAGGTGGCACGTGCAGCAACATCAAGTAGATCTCGCGCTAACAGGGCGTTTGTGAGGCGATCCAGGGTGTATTGGCGGTGGTGGACGATTGCTGTCCATACAATGTCACCCACTACTGGCATATCATCCCTAGGTGTGTGTTTGTGGGTGGGTGGGTGGGGGGTGGTACTGCGTGTGTGGTGTTTGGGCAACATACATTTCATGCCCCCACCCACAGACAGAGGGACATACACCACCACCACCACCACCACCATCAACCCACCTTTCAACCAGCTCAACCACCAAGGCAACCACCAAGTCCACGCACTGCCCATGCAGCAGGTGCTCTGCCAAGGTCAACACGTTGACCACATGATGGTTCCCCCCAGCCTTGACCACATCGACCACAGCTGGTGCAAGATAGTGCGCTACAAGAGTATCACTGTCAGACACATGAGCCACATCTGCTGCTGCTGCTGTGGTAATAGCTGCTGCTTCTAGATACGCAGGGAACGCAAGAAGCGAAGCAGCTAGGTGTTGCATGGGGGCTGGATCATGACGGGTCAAGCCATGCCACAGCACATCCCCAGCGGCGTGGGGATTGGTATTGACGAGCGCTTGAATGGTTTTGAACAACATCGGGTGGAAGGCTGGAAAGCGTGCCATGGCACATGCAGCATCTGTGACGAGGTGTATGTATCCATTTTGATGTGCAGCGATGATGATGCGGGACAGGGACTCGCTGATGGCACCGGTGGTTGGGGCAGGGGCTGTTGCATTGGTGGAGAGATAGGAAACCACATTTTCGGCCCTGCTGTCGTGTGCTGCTGGGTGTATGGGATGCATGGGGTGCATGGTGGCCAGGAGAGGGGAGTGACGCCGTGCACGACAGGAGGCCTGATGGATGCTGGGGATGGGGGTTGACCACACCCTTTTACGTGGCTTGTGGTGCTTGACGTTCAAGGTATGGGCTGTGTCGACAGGTGGGAGGGCGAGAAGAATGGTGTTTGGCTGGTGGCAGATCATGATGTGTGCAACGCTGTGTTTTTGCTAGCTACATGAAAACCACATGAAAACCACATGAAAACCACAGCAATTGCATCATCACGTATTCAATCAAACGCCCAATACAAAGCACTAAGATTGTGATAGAAACCATTCTTGTGTGTCTGTGTTTGGGGTCGATCAAAGCATGGCCGTCCCATCAGCGAGCTCCACACTCGTACCATGCCTCCTTGTCATAGCAGCTTGCATTGTCGTACGATTATGTGTCGGATTGCATCCATATTCAGGTCATTTATGTACACATACCTACCTGCATATACACCCATGGTGATGCCATCGCTCCACACCCGCCACACGACCTCCACCACCTCCACTCCCCCACAGGGCAGGGTTTTGCACCGCGTTTTGGTGACTATGAGGCACAGCGTCACTGGATGGAGCTCACCATCAACCTCCCACCCTCACAATGGTGTGTTTGTGGTGTTCACACGCGCACACACACGGGTGTTGTTGCTCTTGTTTGTGGAGTACATGTGCACACACACACATAGGTATGTACAAGGCCCTCACAACAACCTAGAGTATTGGGGTATCGACTATCCACCACTCACTGCGTATCAGGTGTGGGGTGGGTGTGTAGAGTGTGTTGCTGTTGTTCATGTGTGAATGATCAACAGTGTGATTTTGTGGCATGCATCTTGATGTTGCATAACACACGGCTCCACACATGGTCAACACACACACATGGTCAACACACACACATGGTCAACACACACACACTATCAACACACATATGGTCAACACCTACCCACAGAGCTGGTTGTGTGGCAAGGTTATACAATGGTTTGACCCAGAGTCAATGGCTTTGGGAACCTCTCATGGCTATGAAACCTACTACAGCAAGCAGCTCATGCGCTGGAGTGTTGTTGTGTGTGATGTACTATGTACGTGTGGCATGAATGTGGATGATTGTTGGTGGGGTTGATGTATACTGTGGTGTTTTGTATTGGTATTCATCAGTCATCCAAAACCCCCATTGACACAATCCCACACCCCTCACCAACACCGCAGTGTTCTTTCCATGTGTGTTCATCTTCGTATTGACCTACTATACACAACACCCTCTCTCTCGCCAATTATGGGCGTTGGCTGTGTGTTGTGTACAGCCACCCTTGCTGCTGATTGACCATGGACATTTTCAATACAACTCCATCAGCCTTGGGTTGACGGTATGTGTGTGTGTGTGTGTTTGTTTGTGTGTTTGTTTTGCTATGGTTGTTATTGTGGTGTGTTTTGTATACCATGATGTGTGCTGGTTGTATACCATGCTGTGTGCTGGTTGTATACCATGATGTGTGCTGGTTGTATACCATGATGTGTGCTGGCTGTACCATGATGTGTATCTGTTCATCAAGGTAATTTGTACACATATCACACAACCCGCATGCACCCCCCAACCCTCACACACACCCTCACACACACACAAAGGTTGGTGCTGCCACCGCACTCCTCCACAACCACGACATCCTCGCCAGCATTCTCTTCACGCTCGCCCTCAACCACAAGCAAATGGCGCTCTACTACGCCCCCGCATTCTTCGCCACCCTGCTCGGCAAATCCCTCCAGCACCCCACCCTCCTTCGAAAAGCCACTGCCGTCGCCACACTCGGCATCACTGTTCTATCAACCTGTGCGCTTGTGTGGGCACCCTGGTTGTACCCCAACCCCAGCAGTGTGCTGTCTGTGCTGCAACGTATTGCGCCTGTACAGCGGGGGTTGTATGAGGATTATGTGGCCAACTGGTGGTGTGTGAGTTCCCTGGGTGGGATCAAGTGGAAGCGTGTGTTCACTCAGCAGCAGCTTGTGGTGGTGTGTGCAGTGGCAACGGCGGTGGGGTTTGTGCCGGCGATGGTGCATCAGATACTGCGCCCATCGAAGCGAGGTTTTTTGTTGTGCTTGGTGAATACGAGCATGTCATTTTTCTTGTTGAGTTACATGGTATGGGTATTATTTGTGGTGATGGCGCTTGTGTTTTGTATCCAGTGCACATGCACACACCATGTGGCATACCAAAAACACACCCTTGTCATTATCAAAACCCCCTCTGTTTCGAACCTTACAACACACACCTCCTCACACGCACACACCTGAACAATTCTCTCCCCCCCCCCCTCAACACACACACAGGTTCATGAAAAGTCCATACTCCTCCCCCTCCTCCCCATCACGCTCCTCTCCCTAGACTACCCCTCCCTCTCAGCATGGCTCCCTTCAATTGCCACCACCAGCATGTTTCCCCTGCTCCTCAAAGACCGCCTGTCACTTGCATACATAGGCACTTTGTTATTGTGGGCAGCACTTGTGTTTCCCAGGCACCTGGGGGGGGGGGCTGGTCACTATGCATCCACCAAGGACAAGAACAACAAGGCCAAGGACCATATCAGGGGTAGGCATGGGGATGACCGTCCTACCCAGGAGCAGCAGCAAAAGCAGCATACATATGTAGGGACACAATCACGAGTAGGGGAGCATCATGCACCTGACGATAACAATGATGACCTTCCGCCACTGTCTATAGCACAACCACGGTGGTGGGTGTTGTTGTCTGTTGCCAGCACAATTGCTGCTGTGTGTATACATGCTGCACATGCAACAATACCAACACCTGCACGATACCCGTTTGTATTCGATGCATTGTATTCGGCGCTGGGGTTTGTCAATGTGGCAATGACTGCTGTGTATACAAACGTGCTGCAGTGGAGGGTGGGGGTGGGGGCGTGGGGTGGGGTGTGGAGGAGGCGTGTGGATGCACAGCGCAAGCGACAGTAGTGTGCTTGCTCTTTTGAGTGTTGTGCTTGCTCTTGTGCATGTTGGGTGATATTTGTGTGCATTGCAGCATGTTGTATTGACGTATTATAGAAATGAAACGTACATATTGCTATTGGAAAAACATCAACGAGAGAAAACAAACCGCTGTAACCACAACAATGAAACAATAACAACAACAGCCAATGTGATGGAAACCATGCTACATGTGCCAATCATCCCACATGTACTCTACAAGCCTCCACATACGCTCTACACACCGCCCCCACAACCCCTTCATCCTTGCAACACATGTGCGGGCGAATACACCCCCCCCTCCCCCCCATTACGATGGCCCCTTGATGGTGGTGTTCCATACACCCCCCCATGTGCGCGGGGCTGATGTCGGGGGCTCTGTGCTGCTACCACTGCTGCTGCTGCACGATGACCTGGAAAGTCCCGGATATATGACTCAGCTTCACTCCGTATCTTGCCTAGGAATAACAGCAGTGAGAATGCACCTCCGTGTATGTCATCCTCTTGTTGTTGGTGGTGTTGGGTGGTGTTGGTGTGGGTATGTGTTGGGTGGTGTGCATCTTCCACGAGCCAGTCTTCAAATGCACTTGTGTCATCAATGCCCTCACGTATGAGCTTTACCTGTGGGGGGTGTATGTGTGTGTTTGGGGTGTGTTTGGGTGTTTGGGTGTATGTGTGTTTGGGTGTATGTGTGATGTATACATGTGAAAGTGTACGTGACATATGTACGTGCCCGCACATGTACAAACACACCATCCATTCCACCACACCCATTGTTGCTTCATAACCCCCACCCCCCCCCAGAAACAGCCCCACTCTCCCCTCCCCCTCCTCACCCTACCACGGGGGTCTGTTGTCGCTGTCGTACACGTGTATTCATCAACACCCTCACTTTGCTATCCAACGCAGGGGGAAACGCCAAATCTGGGGGACATGTATCCCTGCAGTACAATATCACGTGACTGTATGTATCCAATAGAAACAAAGGTGCTTGACTTGTCAACAGTGCTGCTTTAGAGAGTGAATGCCTAGGGAGTGCTTCTGTGTCTGGGTCGGTGTAGCTACACAGGCGTGGGTATATAGCACATGCGAGTTCACTCGGTGGGAGGGTGGTCCACAGGTGGTGGAGCGCAGCGTGCATGTCGGGGTGGGGTGGGGTGGTTGAGGTGGAGGTGGGGTCGAGAAGGGGGCTGCGTATGAGGGCGTATATGAGACGAGGGAGGAGCTGGAGGGTGGGGGCGCTTTCAAATGTGACGTCAGCTACTGGCTGTGTGTGTGTGGTGGGAGGAGGGGAGTGTTGTTGAGTGTTTTTGAGTGGTTTCATGTTTTATTGAGCTGGGGGTTTATGGGTTTGTGCAAAGCATCATCACATGGTGCTACCTACTGTATCATGTGTATGTGTAAAGCATCATCACACGATGACCACCTGCATGCACAACAAATAGGAAAACCAACAAACACCAATGTGAACAAAACAACCCCAACCCCCAGACCTGTGGCAACCGTGCACTTGCCCTACACAGCCAATTGTATCGCGCAGTCAAGTTAACCAACCAATCACGAAGCAGCAATCGTGCCTCCCCCGTCCCCTCCTTGGCGGCCACCCTCAGCACCCGGTGTAACAAACACGTCATGATGACCTCGGGGTGGGCCCCCTGCAGCACAGTGGGGCCCTCTGTGGCAACACCAAGGGGGATTGTGCACACCCTCAATCGCCGTTGGAGGATAAACCTGTGTGTATGGTGGGGGGGAGCGATGTGTGTGTATGGACAGGACGAATGTGTGTGTATGGACAGGGCGGATGTGTGTGGTAGAGCGCTCACATACAACACACACTCTTGCCAAGTACAATCACACACACTCGTCAACACACACACCAATATACACACAAACACACAAATATACACACCTTCCAGCCAACTGTGCCGACGTCAATCCCTCCCCTTCCTCCCCTTGCCCCTCTCCTCCCCCCCCCTCCCCCTCCTGAGGTACCAACACACTACACTGGAACACCAGCTGCAACACTGGTGTGCCCTGTACCACTGTCCTCCTACTCAACCCCACCGCAGGTTTGGTATATTCCAAGTCAAACACGAAACAATCATGTGGGGAGCATCCTCCACAGTGCAGTAGGTTTTCGTGTTGGGTATCTGGCCACAGGTGTCCATGGGCAGTGGCGACTTTGAGTTCAGGTGGGCAGCGGAGACGTAGTAGGCCGTCAAATGCAAAGGGGGTGGTGAGTCGTTTGTATACATCCTGTGGTGGGGTGGGATTGGTGTTTTCTGGGGGGGGGGAAGTAGGGGGGGTATGGGAATGAGGGGGGAGGGGGGATATGATGCTGTACATGCACATAGCATACCAAGTAAAGACACATTTGAATACATCTCACAGACCCACACACCACATACACCCACCACAAAAAACACACACCTGTGGCAAAGCCGCCTCCTCAACCACAGGATACAATGCACAACAACCCCCAGTCCTACTCGCCAAGGGCTTGATGTACTCTAATGCCATGAACCCCCGCCCCACACCATACACATCCAAACACACACCCAACGCCGCCGCTGCTGCTGCCAGCTGCGTGTAGAGCTTGACGGCTTGTTCATTGAGTACCACACGCCATCGGGATGCGGGGTCTTGGTCCATCGTGTTGGGCATGAGGATCATGTAGGGATTGGTGTCCACCAGCTCCATTTCCAGTCGTGGGTGGAAATATTTGTTTACAAGCAGGGCCCCTGGTCCGAAATTGGGGGTCCCCTGTAAAAACGAAAGCATGCGCACCCCTGCACACCGCAACGCAGGGGGGTCGTTGTCGGTGGGGGTGACGTTGGGCGTGGGGCGAGGGGAGGAGGTGGGGCGGGTGAGGGGGCGCAGGTCGGCACCCGCAGCAAGACCCGCGACGTAGCGGAGGGCCCCTTGTAGGGCGGCCCCGTATGCTCGTGGGGGGGTGAGTTCTGATGCTTGTGCAAGAACAGCGCCATCCTCCACTGGTGATGATGGGGAGGGGGTGAGTGCTTTTGGGTGTGTGTGGGTAGCAACAGGCATGATCAGGTGGTGTTTGCCATGAGATATGCCATACAACAGCATACAACAGCATACACACACACCAGGCAAGCCCAAAACAACAACCACCCACTATCCCCTCCAACAACACCCAATAGTGATACAGTAGAATAACAATAGCATATATACTCACACACACCAATAGCAGCTTCCACAGCAGCGTCCGGGGCGTCCTTGTCAGCAACCAGAGCCTCTACAGCCGCATCCACCATTTCCCTACAGGAACCAACAGGCACCAGAAGGCAATCAAGGGGCAACACATCAGCAAACTCTAATACTGGGGCATTGGTGTCTGTGGGTACTGGTACGTTACGAATTATGGGTGCACTGCCACGTGTGTCTACAAGACCAACCTGATGGTGGTGGTGTGTGTGTATGTATGTGTGTGTAGTGTATGTGTTAGTGGGAATGAAAACCACACACCAATACTTGCTCAATACAACAACACAGCACCATCCACCTACCCACTCCCTCCACACACACACACTCCCCCCCCCCAAATAAATTAACATTATAACATACTGTACTTGAAAAGGTAATGATCCCCACAAGTGAGCTACTAGGCATGGCCTCTATAGCAGCCTGTACTGCAGCTTTGATGAGCTCCAGTGCATCCCCCCCTATACTAATGTCCAACAGGATGATGTATGCGAGTGCACCCTCAGGAGCGGGTGGGTGGTGGGTGGCGTCCTGATGGGAGGGGGAGGGTTATGGGTGGGGGTTGTGTGTGTGTTTGAAAGGTACTGGAGTGCGTGTTGATGTTGTCTTGTGCTGTATATGTAGTGTGTATAGGAATACACATCATTCAACCACACACCATGTATGTACAACCATGACATCATCACTCATACAACCACACTTACTGTGTACAGCCCATACTCATCATCTTCATCCTGCTCCACTGCATGCTGCACCAGCAACTCCACTGTGGGTGATGCGAGCTCGGGACAATGCTGGTGTGCTGATGGCCTTGTATATCTGTGTGTTTGGTGGGACATATGTAGATGTGGTGGAACGTGTGTGTGTGTGTGATGGAACGTGTGTATGTAGGTTTGTTTATAGATTTTTGTTTGTTTATGTGTGTGTAATGTAGGTGTGTTTGTAGGTGCGTATTTGTAGATGGGGCGCACGACATCTCCTGTGTACTACGTGTGTACCACGACTCCTCCATATGTACACAAATGCATCGTGCATATGACAATACATACAGTTCAATCAACACATACACAAATACAAACATCAACCCTAACCAAATGGTGAAATCTCCTCCTACCGCTGATGTCTGATCATGTGAAAATCGTTGATGGTGCTGCACAGTGCACATGCCCATCCCGCCGTGTCCCACGAACAATACGGGTTGATGTACCCACCACATTTCTTGCAACGCGCAATTGCTGTGCTGGGGGTGAGTGGCTGTTGGTGTTGTGTGGACAAGGGTGCAAATGGCTGCACAACACATGCAAGAGGCAGGCCACACTCGCGCAGCAGGGTGCCTGGGTGATGATGATGGGATGCCATGAATAAAGGTGTGTAATGATTAGGTGTTTGCATACTACACAAACATACCCGTCTCAGGAAGCTGCAAAAGAGTGGGTTGAATGGACATGGGCTGCGTGGTGCACCACCTAAATACTAATCTGTGATCTGTGATCAAGTATATTTGCTGTGGTGTGAATATGTTTTACGATGCTGCGTGATATGTGTGTTGCTCAGTGTTGCTACGTACGGTACAAAGGTATTGAAATGTAAAAATTCAGCAATACGTATCATGCCAATTCACAAAAAAATCATCATTGCATCTCGTCCTCCTCCCCTGGTGCCCTCGACAACATGATCTGCCCCGCATTGCGTTGGTAAAACATGGGCCACAAATCCCCCCACCGTGCCCTGCGAGCCAGTCGATACCCAGCAGGACCCAACAGCGCCTTTTTATCCCTCTTGCGCAACACCTGCCGCACCAGACGGCCCTCTCGTTGGTCCACGTGCCCATGTGGCGCCCATGCCGCACTACACAAATCCACCACCACGTGCCCCTTGCGCTTGCGCACATGCCTGATGTGTTGTGAGGAGGAAGTCAAGATGGTGGTGATGCTCAACACACATGTAAAACACCATCCCACACACAAACAAAAAACACATCCCACGCAAAATCATCTTACCGTATGATCCTTGACCATTGGTTGCAATCCTGCAGTGCTGCATCAAAGGCAGCAGGAAACACCTCCTTGAGTGCAATCTCCTGCTCAGGGTCATCCAGGGGTCCCTCAATGGCGGCCACCCCGGGCCGTGGATCAGTCAGGTCGTGAATGGTCAACTCTGGTGGGGGTACCTGTTCCTCTACAGCGTTGACCGCAGCTGACCCTGCAGCAGCAGCAAGTGCAGCATCATGTGCTTGTTGCCATGCAGCTACAAGGCCTGGGTCTGTGAGGGTGGTGTGTCGTTGTGGCATGACCACACCCGAGGCATCATGTGGCCGTAGTGCACCAGTGCTGTGTCCATTTCCAATTCCATTGTAGTGTGCTGCTGATATAAGGTCATTGGGGTGAGATTCTGATGGTACTGCTTGAGACGGTGCTGATCGGTGACCACCATGTTGACCATGATGTTGACCATCCACATCATCCTCATCATCTTGATCGGACAGGATTGACTGGCAGATGAGCGCTTCCACAGCAGGGTCCATGGGCACCTCTGTCCCATACACACTCGCAGTACTCAATGTACTGGTATGCTGCATGCTGCTGGGTACACTGTGTTGGTCATCATCATCATCATCATCATTGTCCTCTTCAACAGATGGGGGTGTTTGTGGTGCTGTAGCACTTGTCTGTGTTTGTATGAGAGTGTGATTGTGGTGGGAATGGCATGGTGATAGATCAGCTGTGCTGCTGCAGTGCATAACAAGCCCTGTCAACATCCATCCTATGCACAACACCCACCAAACCACAACATCCCAACACCTACCCTTCGTGCCCGCTGCAGCTCAGTCAGCAACCTTGATGCCATTACACGCTCCTCCTGCTGTACCACCCCCCCTCCCCCACGCTCTGCCTCCCACGCCCCGCCCCCCACCGACACATGATCCACCATCCCGGCATCCCAATCCCCACCCTGGAGTGCGAGCAACCCCTCTTCACCCAACGCCTCGTACCCAGCCACTGCATCTTCCAGTGTGATGTTGTCTTCATCCACCCCACCGGATACCACATTGCGGAGGCGTCGGATGGTTTCAATGGGGAGGATGGTGTGGGGTGTGAGGAGGGTGTGGTGGCCCTGCAGGGGACGGGGGCCCCTGCGTAAAATGACGTAGGAGTAGCGCTCATCCTGGTAGCTGCGGGGGCCCTTGGGACCTGTTTGAGGATAGGGAGGGTGGGTGTGTAGGGTGTAGGGTGGGAAGTGCCATGTTGAAGATTTTCTGCAACCACATTACAGGTGTGTGTGTACACCATATGTGTACATTATCGTACACCAGACACATGCAAATACCAACTACCCAGACCTGGTGCGGTTTTGACCTCCCGTTGTAGCTTTGATCGCTCAAAGCGTTGACTGAAATGACACCAACCCTTGGTGCCCTGCATGGGACATGCGCCATCATGGGGACATGGCGCCAGGACGTGTGCCTCATCCTGTTGACCACTGGTCAACACCTGGGAGAACAACACATGGTAAGTGGTACATGCAACAACATGGAGTGGTGTTGCAACACACAGGCGTGTCGTATACACACCACCGCATCATTACATACACTCCCCACCCCCTCAACACCCCCTCAACACCCCACCCTCAACACCCCTACTACCTGTTGTCGAGCGGCGAGTATGCGTTCTGTACCAACCGGTGTACCTGGCTCAATCAACACCAACACCTCCCCCGTCCTCCCCCACAAATCCTCCAACAGACGCTGACGTGCCTTGTCATCCCGGAGTTCACCCAACACATACGCAGCCACCACTAAATCATACTTTGGCAGGGGCGTGGTGGGCCCCTCCCGCCGCCGGGGCCCCGGCAGGTGAAAGGACCACCGCACAGGGGGTACCCTTGGTTGTGTTGGGTAGAGACGCTCGCGCTTGAGGTCTTGCAACAGCCGTTGAAGTTGAAAGCCAGTGGCAGTCATTTGACCAGCAGGTTCCACGGCAACTGCCTGCTCCAGGGTGTTGGGCCATACCTAGGATAGTGGTGTTGTTGGGGTAGTTTTGTGGTGGTGGTGGGTGGGGTATTGGTGGGGGGTATGGCCCCCATGTGTTTCTGTTCTGTTCTGTTGTACACCTCTGTTGTACACCTCACAATACACACACACTCCCCCACACCACCTCAACCATGTGTACTCCCCACACCAACCTCTGCTGCAGCCCAGGTGGCAGTGCCAGGCCCTGCACCATAATCCAACATGGTGCGAGGGGCCCACCCACCACACCGCCACCGCAACTGCTCCAACACTGCCCATGCACTGCTAAAGCACCCCGCAAAACGACTCGCCAGGTATGCCGACACCTCCTCCTCCGTATATTGGGGGGCCCATGAGGGGCCCCTCGCAACCAGGTTCCGGGAGGGGCCGGCAACGGCCTTGACCTTGCGCCCACCATGTCGTACAGGGGTGTTGTTGAGCATGGTTTGCATGGCAGATTCCAGGTCAAAGTCCAGGTCAACCATGGGCATCTTGTTTACGTTTTTGAGGAAGCGGTCAATCAACTTGTCCTGGGGGGCACATATGGGTGTTTGAGAAACATGGTGTATAGTGAGATGCATGCGGAATACAAGGTGTACACGTTTGCTGTGGGTAACCAATACATGGCACTGCTGTGTCACATGCATGATGATGATGCATAACAACACAAAAGGAAGACACATAACAACACATAAAACACCACACCCACCTCGCGATGTTTGAACAGTTCTTTGGTGTTGCCCTTGTCCACTACAAGATCGCCACCCCGGCCTGCTGTACGGGATATACGTTTAAGTCGACCAGTGAGGTTGGCAGCACGCTCTCGTAGGACACGAACACGTCCTGCCTCATCACCTGTCGATGTGATAGCATTGACTTGTTATGTTTCAATCTTGTTACCGGCCGTATGTGGCAACATTTTCACCAACACAACCTCACACACAGTATACACACCTCCTGCAATCTGGTGTACTGCATCGATCAAGTATTGGGGTAGCTTGAGCATGTTGTTGTCCACTGTGGTGCTGATGAGCGCTGCAATCTCCGCAGGCACGACGGCTGCTTCGATGGTGTGCTGATGCTGCTGTTCTTGCTTGTCCTCCTGGTTGATGTGTCATAGAACATTGTGCATGCGTGCAGTGGTGTTTGCTAGTCATACATCCAGTCAAACATACCCCTGCAATGCTTATGGCATGTTGCCATCGAAGCAACTGGCCAGTGCTGCACCATCCATCCGTCAAGCCACGACATCGTCTCAACCATGTGGTTGCCAACATGATTGTGTTGGATGAATGATACCATATGTTGTGTTTTTGGCTGGTGTGTGTGCAGAACAATATACCAACACAACCATCGCCACAGCAGCACACAATCCCTAGCATACAGCAGAAACACATTGCAAGCAATGTGAACCCCTCGTGGGTTCCCCACCTGCAGTTGTCATATAAAACCATCAATCAGGGCAGCCTCCATGGCCAACGTTCGATACCCTCGCACAGTGGACGAGATCTATAGGGATTATGCAGGTCGCAAGGAGGCATTGAAACGAGCACTAGGGCAAGGTGTGGCACGCTGGGGCTTTGTGGATAGCTGAGTCGTTGATGGTGCTCTGCTGTTAACAGCACAACACTGTGCCGTCACGCCACACACGCAGATCAAGATCAGTTTTATCAGCAATGTGATCCAGCAAAGGAGAATTTGTGTTTATACGGTTGGTAATGGGGTTGGTGATCATGATGGCTGATGGACACCACAGTAATGTATACTTGCGAAAACCAACAGGTGACCCAGATGGTACTTGGAATGTGGATCTCCCAACCAATGACTTGCCACCCGAATTTCCAGAGCCATGCTTGGGGATCAATTTTGCACGGGATGGTATGAGCCGCGACAACTGGCTCGCCTTTGTTGCTGTACATTGTGATGTGTGGCTCCTATCTATTTCGTACTTTTATGGTTGTCGCTTGAATGCGGATCGACGGTAGGTGTTGAGCGTGCGGTGGAGGGTCTGGGCAACGTCGTCTTGTGCTGACACTGACTGTACCACCACCACACACAGGGCCTCCTTGTTTAGTATGATTAATAACTCACCTACACTGTTTGAAATGGTGACTGATAATGTACGAGCACGAAATGCACAGGTATGGTATATCCCAGCAAGGGGTGTGCTACATGGCTGGCATGTGTTATTCCCTGTGTTGTGGATGTATATTTTCTGTGCACACACACACAGAATGTTGGTACCAACCCTCAACGATGCCCTGATGGCCGTTTTTTGACTGAAGAGGACCTCACACCTGCACTCATCAATCGTCGTGCAGAGGTATGGATGGTAACCTGCACAACAATCCCGTGTACCGACAACCACCATGATGGCATTCCATAACAACAACCAATACACACAGTTGTATTGGCCTGACAACCAGCTGTGGTATGAAGTGACGGTGATTAGTTTGGACCTTGAAAACAGCACCGCCAAGTATGTGTGTGGGTGACGTACAACAACATTTGATGTCCACCCCGTGCACATGCCCACACCATGCCCACACCCTGCCCTCACCCCAGGGTTGACTATGTGGTAGGGGAGACTGAAGAACTTGACTTGCTTGAAATCATCAGGGACAAGCACTTCAACCTGCTGCCATAGTCAACACAAGACCACAGAAAACGAGCGGCACACAGAGCGCCAGCAACGAGTGTTGCATCAAAAGTGCATCCCACTCTGTATATTGCTTTTTGTTTGCAGTGTGCACATAGTCGGTGTCATTGCCGTCAGTTGAGTAACGTATACGTGTATAACACGCTCGCACCGTTGGCTGCGCTTTCAACTCGGATTGACCAGCACCACAGCAACTATGGGCGTGAAGCTTGGGCTTGATGCTGTCCTGTCCGGCAACCCCACATCGATATGCAAGACAAAGGTACAAACTGTTCGGGGAAGAACCGTGCACGCAGTCGACAGGGCTTGATGTTTGGGTTTTTTTGCATGTGATATACAGGTGGTCTGCACGTTGGGCCCCAAGTCCCGCAGCGTGGAGATGATTGAAAAGTTGCTGATGGCTGGCATGCGTGTTGCTCGTTTCAATTTTTCCCATGGGTCTCACGAGTATCACCAGGTGTGATTGCTGCAAAACCTGTGGTGGAGGGGAGGTGGTGTGTGTATGGCACTCCCCATGTTTGTGTGCTCCTTACAACAGGAAACACTCAACAATCTGCGCCAAGCAATGCGCAACACCAAGATCATGTGTGCAGTCATGCTTGATACCAAGGTATGGCACATGCCATGCTGCGTTTGGTGTGCTCGTGGTTTTCAGCATATGCATTTTTATTGCTCATTGTCCTCACAACATCATCATCCTCACATCTGACTCACAGGGTCCTGAAATTCGCACTGGCTTTTTGGAAAACGGTGAGCCTGTGCCCCTCACAGTGGGGGAGGAGGTGACTATCACCACTGACTACAGTGTCAAGGGCAACAGCAAACTCATTGCCATGAGGTGTGTTGTGATGGTGGTGTGTTGTGATGGTGGGCATCACCATGTTGTCAACAATATATACCATACAAACACCAGTCAACGATGTATATATCACACACAGCTATCCCAACTTGGCAACGGATGTACGTGCAGGATCACAAATCCTAGTCGCTGATGGCTCCATTTCACTTGAGGTGCTGTCTACTGACCCTGCCAGTGGAACTGTACGCTGCCGGTGCCTCAACACTGCCATGCTGGGGTATGTGGTGGGATGTTTGTGTGTGTGTGTGTGTGTGTGTGTGTGTGTGTGTGTGTACCCCCCAATCCCTGGTATCATTATCACAACGCACTTCCCCACCCCAGCCACTACACAACCCCACCCCAACCACCACACATCACACAGGGAACGTAAAAACGTTAATTTGCCAGGTGTTATTGTAGCCCTCCCCACATTGACTGACAAGGACATTGAGGACATCACACAGTGGGGTGTGCCCAATGAAATTGATGTCATTGCTGCATCATTCGTGCGCAAGGGGGTTGACTTGGACTACATCCGCTCGGTATGTGTGTGGGGGGGATGTGTGGGGGGGAATGTGCGTGTGTATGGATGGATGATGGGGTGGAATGTGTGGGTGATGACAGCATCTTTTCATGAGGGGAGTGTGTGGGCGGATTTGTGTATGCTGTGTATTAAACATGAGTATAAACATATGCTGGATGTCTACCACCATAACGCACTCCACACACTCCAGTCCACACACAACCACACTCCACTCCACACCACCACAACACACTCCACACAACCACAACACGCTCCACACAACCACTCCACACTCCCCAGGTGTTGGGCCCCAAGGGTCGCTACATCAAAATCATCTCCAAGGTGGAAAACCAGGAAGGCGTGCACAACTTTGACGACATCCTAGACAAGAGTGACGGCATCATGGTTGCTCGTGGTGACCTGGGCATGGAGATCCCCACTGAAAAGATCTTCCTAGCACAGAAAATGATGATCCAAAAGTGCAATTATGCCGGCAAACCCGTCATCACAGCCACACAAATGCTGGAAAGCATGATCAAGAACGAACGCCCTACCCGTGCAGAGGCAACCGACGTGGCCAATGCAGTGTTGGATGGCACAGATTGCGTTATGTTGTCGGGGGAAACTGCCGCTGGTGCCTACCCCATACAGGCAGTGCAGGTCATGATCAACATCTGCCGAGAAGCCGAAGCCTCTCTGGATTACCACGCCATGTTTAAAGCAATTCTCCGACGTGCTGTGTTGCCCATGAGCCCCCTGGAATCGCTGGCATCGTCCGCGGTGCGTACGGCACACAAAGTCCATGCTTCTCTCATTGTGGTGCTCACGCGTGGGGGTTCCACTGCTCGTCTGGTGGCCAAATACAGACCAGCCATTCCTGTGTTGACCGTCGCAGTGCCCCTGTTGACCACAGACAGCCTCACATGGACCTGTAGCTCAGAGGCTGCTGCACGACAGTGCTTGGTGACACGAGGGGTGGTGCCCATATTGGCGGATTTTTCGGCTCGGGCGACTGACACAGATACCACGGATGAGATTCTGCGAAGGGCTATCGAGTATGCCAAGGCACACAAGCTGTGCAAGAAGGATGAGTGCGTGGTGGCACTGCATCGTATTGGAAATGCAAGTGTGATCAAGATTATTGAAGTGTAGAGCGCTTTGCGTGTTTGGGGGCAGAGGAGTGTGTGTGTGTGTGTTTTTCTCAGAGGGACATGTTGTTATTGATGTGTTGTTTTCTTTCTTGTTTGTGTGTTTTTTGCATGAGCGACAACATGATGAGCGAGCTGCAACATTCGCATTGTGTACCATCAGATGGTTTGTACAAGTAGTTACAGGGGCAGAAGGCTTGGGAAACACACAGCAACAAACCCACTTTATTTGTCAGCACCCGCACTTGCTCACACCACACACTGCGCAATGCATGCTGCGCTGATCAGAGCACAGAATGCCTTGCCGACGGGGTTGGTAAGGCATGCCTTGATGAGCCAGAGGGGCAAGATGTTGCCGATGCAGCGACCAATGCACACAATCACCTCCTTGGAATGGCCCACAGTGACCTTGTCGCCAGTCTGTGGTGGTGGTCACAGGTTGTGAGGGCTGGTGTTCAACACAAAGTCATCCGGATCCATAGAGTCGGGTTATCATACCGGAAATTGCAGCTGTGCGTTGGTGCTGTCAAGGAGCATGGCAATGTCTGCAAAGTTGAAGCCAGCCTCGATCATGGATGTGGAATAGACTGCGCGGAGGCTGCCAAGCACTTCAGGTGTGGGAGTGTTGCATCCGTACTCCAAATTGCGCAGGGGCATCACGCATTGCTCCCAGGTTGCAATGCCATTGGCTGCACATAGCTGCGCAACAGTGATATTGGGAAAGTCGATGCTTACATAGGGCAGCACATCGAAGATCGTATCTTCGTGGGGTTCCACGACGTAGACTTGGTTTTTACACTGCACATCCCTCTTGATGGCGTGGGCCCCAAATGGCATGACAAGGAAGAGTGCAATCAGCGCAAAAGCGTAACGAGTCATGCTTATCGATGGATGTGTCGCGATGGTCGAGGGTAAAGGGTTGCTTGATTGATCGCAATTGTTGTATTGTGTGATTGGATGATTGTTATGATGATTGCGGCACAATATAAGCAAGAATATCGCTTGCGTCATCACGGTGGTGGGGCCAAGAAACAGCTTCCTCCTAGGTTCGGGCTCCGGGATGAAATTTATTCAGGCGCCTCAAGCTCGCCTATTTGTGTCATGCTTACCAACAATCGCTATAGAATAACAACAACACATAAAAAACACCAAATATGGCTATACGAGCAGTTGGCATCTCAATCATCTTGTTTGCAACCCACCCCTGCTATGGTCAAAATAGCCCTCCTGTGCGCTGGTGCACGCCAGCCACTGATTCCGTCCTCCCAACATCACTCGTACCATCTGCAAACACATGCACCAACCCAGCGGTTCTCACCAGCGTTGACCGCGCAACTCCCCCCTCTCCCAACGACCCCCGTCTGCTTGCCATGCTCTTCCTGGCCAACGCCGCATACCTCGACGTGAACAAGCATGGTCAACACGCAGTGGACAGCATGTATGCATGTCTGCAAAACACATGGGGCGCTGTGCAGCGACCCGTCCTCATTGAAAAGCCCATTCCATCAAGTCTGTCGATCAAGGGCACCGCTGCCGTGCTGCTCATGCACACCAGCAACAACAACTTGTTTATCGCGTTTCGGGGTTCAGACGATATGGGTGACTGGGCTAAAAACCTGGATGCGCGCCCACGAGATGCACGTGCGTTTTTCAATGCAAGCACGGGGCCTGTGCATGTGCACAATGGCTTTCTCAGCATCTACCAGCTCCTGCATGCCGACATTGTCGCATACATCGACCAACACATAGCTGATGGTACTCGCATTTTCGTGACGGGCCACAGTCTTGGGGCGGCCCTGGCAACGTTGTCCGCCTTGAAGCTTTCCCAAATGTATTCCCCGTACATTGCTGGCGTATATCCCTTTTCATCACCCCGCGTGGGCATGCAGAACTTTCGCATCTTGTACAACGACCAAGCCTTGGGTGGCAAGACTCTGCGCACGTGGTATGGGGACGACCTGGTGACACGCCTGCCCCCCAAGGTGGACGATGACTCGTATGTGCACGTTGGCATGGGGTTGGGCGTGTGTGGTGGTGCGGCATTGGATGCCCAGGGGCAGGAGGTTGCTATGCCATTGGAGCTCAACCAGGAGCGATGGTGCATTGGTGCAAGTGCTGTGGCGACCATGGCACACCATTGGCCATCAGTACTGTGGGATGGGCTCGTGCGTGCACTGCCTGGCCTTGTCGTGGGCAATGAGTATGGCGGGTGTGTGCTCAAGGCCATGACCATGTGTCCAGGGGCGCACAATGACAATTGTCGATTTTTGGGGCGGTGTGGGTTGGCAACAGAGGGGCGGTGCTTGACATGCTCGGGGGATGCTACATGCAGGGGGTATTGGCAGCAGAATGTGGCTGGCAAGGTTGGAGGGCGGTGCCAGGCAGCCGGGCTGGGGCGCGTGCGACGGTGTGTAGTGAACTGATTTGTATTGTGTTGTTTCATTGTGTGCTATTTCATTGTGTGCTATTTCATGTGTGCAACCTCCGTACCTTGCGATCAAGTTTTGTGCAGTAGGAGTTTTGTGCAAAAGAAAATTCCTGAATCAACCTAGCGCTCATAACAACAATACGTGGCACACACAACCACCACACACACACAAAAGCTCTCTAGAAACCACAGATCGCCATGGTGATGCAAGTACTTTCCACAGCGTCCTCTGTGACGATGACACGTTGCACCGCCACAAAGCCCAGCGCAATGGCACGCACAGTGATTTTGGGCCACAGGGCCTTCTTCCAAGGCAGCAAGATTGCGAGCAAAACCCAAATGCGTACACGCATGCCACAAAACACAACTCGTGTGCAGGCCTTGTTTGGTGGTGCCGTGGACAACAAGACCTTTTATGACTACTCTGTGACGGTGAGTTGAGATCATATGCTGTTGGTGATGCACTGATGTGAGCGCTTGTTTGACCACCGCATCGTAGGCAATATGCTAACACCCCCCTATTCAAATAGGACATTGATGGCAAGAGTGTCAACCTGTCTCAATACAAGGGCAAGGTCGTCCTTGTTGTCAATGGTACGTAATTGCATGTGTGATGTTTTTTCCAAACAACAACACCGTTTCGTTACCATCACAGTGGCATCTCAATGCGGCTTTACCCCACAATACAAATCCTTGCAAAGTGTGTTTTCCAAGTACAACAAGGATGGACTGGTGGTGTTGGCCTTTCCATGCAACCAGGTGTGTCTACACAAGCAGTTGAGAACACACATGTGTTAACAGACACCTCTCAACACACACACCTCCGTACACACACAACAGTTTGGTGGTCAGGAGCCTGGTAGCAACAATGAGGTCAAGGCATTTGCTGCTCGTCAGGGTGCCACCTTTCCTGTGATGTCCAAGGTGGATGTCAATGGTGCCAATGGTATGGGTGGGAGTGGGTATGGTTGGGAGTGAGTATGTTCCATCTGTACATATATCATCACACTGCCACAATGGACCACGCTAACCATACGCACGAATGTACTACCAGCTGCACATACACTGTACATACATACACACCTTTTTCATCTCAACACACACACACACACAGCTGATCCTTTGTTTGGGTTTCTCAAGAGCAAGCAGGGTGGCCTGTTGACAAGTGACATCAAGTGGAACTGTACGTATACTTGTGTATTGGGGTTGCATGTGTTGTACATGTGTTGTGCAAACAGTAATGCTTGTGTTTCATCACATCCCATCATCATCCTCCCCCACAACAGTTACCAAGTTTCTGGTTGACCGTGAGGGCAATGTGGTCAAACGATATGGGAGCACCACCACACCAGAAGAGATTGAGGCTGACATCAAGCAATACCTGTAGATATGGACTACATATTTGATGTTTGCTATATACATGGCTGTGTGGTTTTGCAGTGTGAACGCAGGATGTAACACAAGTGGTTGTTGCACAAAACAGCTCGTCATTACACCTTAGAGAAGAGTAACAGCATCAACACGTAAACAATGCAAGTAACAAACCTAGTGAATATCACCATCACAATCAAAAACATCACAATCGAGCGCTCCTCAATCAGGCCCTTCCCAATCGGGCCCTTGCATCACGCTCCCCCTCTCATCAATATCTCCGTCTCAACCACTCCCCTTCTCAACCACGCAACGGCTTGAGACCCAATTTGGCACGCAATGCATTAGCCTCTGCAATCTCAGGGTCCACATCCATTGGCACTGGGCCCTCCCCTTTTCCACTCCCCTTGCCCCTATCCTCCCTTTTATTATCCCTTCTATCACCACCATCCCTGTCATCCCTTGTACTATCCCTGTCATCGCGACGTCGATGGGGAGACGCATCACGCCGGCGGTCCCTGGGGCTGCGGCTGCGGCTGTGCCGTCGTCGATCATCCCTGCTGCGCCTGTCCCCATGACGATGCCTGTCACGTGACCTGTGGTTTCCCAAGGGTGAAAAATGTCATGATCACCGTGCACACACTCCCAAAACACAACACCCCTAAACACACCGTGATCGCGACCCCCCACGCCGCCGGTCCCTTGGGCTGCTGCTCCTCCCACCCCGTCGTCTCCCAGGACTCCTACTACGCTGCCGCCACTTTTCCCTCCTCCGAGGGCTTCGGCTGCGACTCCGTCGAGCATCTTTCTCCTTCTCTTGCATTGCTCTTCGTTCCTGTTCGACATGCTGTTCCGCTTCTTGTGCGGCCTGTGCTGCTCGTGCGGCCTCCTCCTCCAGTGCCTGCTCGTCGAATTCCTCATCCAACACACTTATTCGGGGCTCTAATGCGCCCGATTTTTCCAGTGCGAGTCGAACCGAGATGCGAGGAAGTGCAATGTCAAACATGTAGTCTGTGTGCAGCATCTGATCGACAAGTTCGTCCACATGTGTCAGGGCAAAGCTACCGTCTGCAAGGCGAAGGCGTATCCGCCGATAGTCGTTGTACAAGGGCTCGAGGTAATTGTAGACATCCAAGGCACGACCAACCAGGCGTAGGTAAAAGGCACCTATAGGTGTGGAATCACAGGGTTGAGGATACTATAGTCACTATAGACATACCCTCCTATAAAAGACCTACCAAGTAGGCGCACGTATTTGTAGTCTTCATTGCGTATGTATTCGAGGATGATTTCCTTGTCGGGTTGGATTTGAAGCATCTTGAGCACTAAACACATAAACTCACAGGGTTTGCGTGCGCCACCATATGTGCCACCTACGTAACGCAGCTCTACAGCCTTTTCAACAATGCCTGCTGCTGTCAGGCCAAAACAGTGCTCCTTCCAATAGTTGGTTTCATAGATTTTCGTCCGCACAATCTTCTCGATCAGGTTCTGTAAGTGTGGGATGGGTGGTGATGGATGGGTGTGTGTATTTGGTTGTGTGTGATTTATATGTTACTGTGTGTGTGTATGATGGAAGGTGTGTGCTGTCCACCAGTGGCTGGCAGGGCATAACGTGTTGCATGCTGCACCTGTGGGTTTTGGCCGTGCACCAATGCTGCCGTGGGATCTGTTCTATTGGCCATTGTACTGTTGGGAGGGTATTATGATGTTGGGAAAACGCGTTTGGGGCTACGACAAGCTGCACTGTTGCGATGCAACAACAGCCATCTGTGTGCACAAATGAGCCTGCAGCCTTTTTGCCATTTGCAACAAACAATAAATGGCTCAACCACACCATACACGCACACAATATGCTTTTACCAAACATATTGTTACCACTGGGAAAAAAAACGAAAGCAACGCTCGTCACACGCTCACCCCAAGACGCTCCTCCAACCCGCACCACACCACCAGCAAAAATAAAAAAAAACATCATTCAAGCCACCAACGAGGCCTTGGCGCTATTGCAAATGGTGATGAACGAATCGCCCTTCAAACTGGCTCCGCCGACCAAAAACCCGTCGACGTCCTCCTGCCCAGCCAACTCCTCGCAGTTGCCATCGTTGACAGAGCCACCGTACAGCAGTCGCACCCCGCTGGCAGTCTGCCCCCCAATCTTGTTGCTCAACCACGAGCGCAGGTATGCATGCACCTCTTGCGCCTGTGCGGGGGTGGCCACCACCCCCGTGCCAATCGCCCACACTGGCTCGTATGCAATCACCACCTTGGACCAGTCATCCACATTGGCAGCAATGCCCTCCATCTGTCCGTCGAGCACGTTAAACATGTCGCCCGACTCGCGCTGTGTCAAGGTCTCGCCGATGCATGCAATCACCTTGATCCCCTCTTCCAGTGCGTTGCGCACTTTGGCACCCACAACCTCGTTGGTCTCTCCGCACAGTGCACGGCGCTCACTGTGGCCCAGGATGACCCATGGGATGTTGAGGTCGCTGAGCATCTCTGGGCTGACCTCCCCAGTGAATGCCCCGCTCTTTTTGACCCAACAGTTTTGAGCTGCCACTGCGTAGTCTGGTTTGATGTTGGCTTGCACGTATCCCAAATGTACAAATGTGGGGGCAACAACCACCTCCACTTCAGGGCCAAAGCTGCCCTTGTTTAGGTCTGCCACCAACTGGGTAATCGATGCCTTGCTGCCGTTGCATTTCCAGTTGCCACCAACGAAAAATCGACCTGTTCCTGCCATCGCGAATGTTCTGCACGTTGTGGTGCGACTGCGAGGGGTTGTACGGGTAGTGGGTTGACCGAATGAACTAATTGCATGCTGCTGGGTGGTGTGTAGCAACTGCATGGTGTTTGATTTGTGTGGTGCGGGTGTATGATGGTTGATCAACGATGATGATTGTTCAATTCAACGACGACTCTTGCTGTTGTTGTTTTTAGCCATCTCCTTGGCCTGTGGTGTGGGGCACGGTTTTGGGGGGCGAGAATGTGCTGCTAGTGATGGATGCCATGTACCTGGACAAAGGACGCCCTGTGCACTGCACGTACTGCTGCACTGACTGCAAGGGTCTCCAATATCTGTTCAAAGTCTTCGTGGTTGGGGTCGGGCGGGGTGGGGGAGATGATTGGGTTGCTTTGTTGGGGAGGGGGCTGTGCTATGATACGTGGTGATGCACTGTGTGTCCTGTGTGTTGTATATGATGATGCTTGGGATGCTTGGTGGGGGTGGGCTTGTTGCTGATGTTTGTCATTAGTATCCATGTACCGTATGCCATGTAGCACAGCTGGTGATGGTGGTGCTGATGGTTGTACTGCAGCATCTGATTTGGGTGATGATGATTGTGGTGGTGGTGGGCACGGTGAGGATGTGGGGTTGTTGCTACATGCTGTGTTGGGTGATTGCGACACAGAGTCATTACAACCCAGTGGTGGTGCATCTGCAGCCATTGATGCCTTGCAACGTGCAGCACGTTGTGCTCGCAGTGCTCGCAAGAGGTACCTTGATGAAGAAATGACAACAATACATGTGTGTTCATGTGTGTGTGTGTGTGTGTGTGTGTGTGTGTGTGTGTGTGTGTGCAGGCAAACAAGGTCTGTGCACTTGTGCGCACACAATAATACCTGCGCCATGCCCTTTGGATGCATTGTGCAGCTTGATGCTGTGTGTGATCGGCAGTCTCAGTGGTTGCAGTGACATCATCCACAGCTGTTGCAGGTGGAGCACCATCATCCACCGCGTGCTCAACTTCCTCCATATCTTTATCATCAGATGATGCAATGGTGTCATCTGTGACACTATCCTGAGAAGCTGCATCGTCTGGTGGCAAGTCACTGTCTGTATGGTCACTCGATGCAACGTGATGGTTGGTCAAGTGATCATCAGGCGGTTGCTGGAATGGTTGCCCAAAACCCTAGTCGTGTATGGTGATGGTGCTGCATTGCTATATACATTACAATGCACGTGCAGACGTACTTGCACAAGCAGGTTGTTGAGATGACGAGTCTGTTGCAATGGATCTTCAGAGTGCTGCGTTTCCACAGCAGCAACCATGGCCAAAGCGTGTCCACGAAAACTGTCACCTTCTTCCAGTATTCTAGAAGCAGTGAACGAGGCAGAGGTGCTTGAGCTTTGGTGTGACAATCCACGCATGTTTCTAAACATCAAGAAGCAGGTGTGTGGTACATGCAGTGGTGTGTAAAGTGATGAAGCAGTATTGTAAACACATGAAATGGATCCATTGCCATCCATATATAGAGCCCATGAAAATAGAGAGGCCCTGTTGGCACCAGATTGGGTTGATCAACAAAACCGCGTTACACACATGCCCTCTGCATACATATGTGTCACATCCCGCGCTGAAAACCAACCATTGTATAAGCACCGTATCCTACACACTATCCTACACACGTTGTACAAAACAGGAGTGCCCGCTCGTCCAAGACACACAACCAGGGAACTCCCCTCCTATGAGCACCCAAAGCATCATAACTTACTGTGTGGGGTGGGAGAATATGATGATGTTGTAATGGGAGAACAAATGTCACATATGACAAACACATCAACCCCCCACAACCCAACCTCGAGCTGGCCAACACCCCGATACATGTTTGTGAGCCCGACAGCCTGTTGTATTGTTTGGTGGATGATCATGCCAAAAGTTGCTCAAAACTGTGTCACGAAACCCTGAAATCACGTACCAGGCCAGCTGCACCCACAGCAGCAAAGCCCAGTGGGAGCACCACACCAAACAAACGTGCACCAGAACCCTTCATAAAGGTGTAGTGGTACTTGCTGGCCTCCTGCATGAGCTTTTGCTCCTTTAGAATGTTTGCCTCCAGGGTCATGGTGATAGCTGTGTGATAGCTGCGTGCTCCAGCTTCGTATGTATTTAATAATCACACGTATGAGTTAATAATCACGCATGTAGGCCTACATGAAACACATGAAACATCATCACGAAAACGTGCGCCCCAAACCCATGATCACTTGCATAGATTACTGATCACCATACAGTAGGATGAGCGTATCAGGCTGTGTTGACACTGTCATACGCCTCAGCATCTGTGTGGATGGGATATTGTTAGCGGATGTTGTTGGCTGTTGGTAATGCATGACCATGTCAACCGCACAACACCCCACGTACACACAGCAAAGCAGGGTGGCACGGCTACAACATCACCAGTCGCAACCTCACGCACGTCCTCAACCTGTGTGTATTGACTCATGCCATCAAGGCCCTGCTTGCAACGAGCACCACCATCACATCGTCACCATCAAAATGTCACCATCCTCACGTACATCAGGGTTTGCCAGGAGCAGATCAGAGTAGGAGTACCCCCATTTAGCAGCAAGTGCAACAAAATCTTCAGTTTCCTTGACCTTGTATAATGGACAATCACCTGGAGCTGCCCCATCCAAATTGACAGGCGTGAGTGTGCCTGTGGAGATTTGGTTGACGCATGGTGGGCTTTATAACATACAGAGACTTGGTGATGGAGGAGGATATATGTGTGTGTACACCACGTTGGCAGATTGTACGCCATCACACAACATGGCTCTATGGTACCCCACCCCACCCCCCACCCACCCCACACCCTCATACCAGAACATGGAATGGTCAGCGCCTTGCCCTCATACACGTCCTCGAAACTGTCTGTCAGATTATTTGCCACCATGAGATCATACACATGCACACCCTGCTCGAGTGCAATGGATCGCAGTGTGTCACCCCCCTGCACCACCACACGCCCTGAAAAACACACATCTAATCCTGAAGCAGTGGCGTTGCATGTACCACAGCTCTCTGCACACCAATAGGATGCCACTGGTTGGCCATCAAAGGCTGTGTTGCAGTACCCACTTGATGCCCAGTCAAAGCACAGGGCGGGGTTGCTGGGGGTGGGGTCATGAGAGGGTGTTGGTGGTGTTTTTTGGCACAGCACAACGAGTAGGTGGGCACATTGCGTAGGTGTGTACCACGCATAATTGAGCACAACAAAAACACATTGTGAAAGAATACCATGTGAAAGAACAGCATGTGAGAAAGAACACAGATGCTATGCACATCATGGTGTACATAATCATAAAAAACCAAAACATCATACCGATCTTGACATGTTGTGGGTTCTTCTGTCTCAGCACACACACCACATGTGACAGGACACCCTGGGTATTTTGTTGAGGGTGTTCTTGTTGTTGGTCTCGTGCGCATGACGATGTATCAAAATACACCACACTCCATCTCAATCCAACATCATCACATGTGCACCCCCTCCAACATCATCACGTGTGCGGCCCCTCCACAACATCATCCCTTTCCCCCCCCTCTCCCCCCATGTTTCAACTACATACAGTATGTATCAACAGGCAAGTCAAAGTAGCTCCCCCCACACGACCCCTCCACATCCTCAGCATCTATCAAATCATCTGCACAACTGGGATGCCTGTCATAGCAATACTTGGGCTTGGCCAGCGCAGCAGCACCTTCAGTACACCTTGGATTCCCACAGGTATTCGGACACAATTCCTCCACCACGTTGACCGCAGTCGCATGACTGTTGACCGCATACAAAAAGTCGGTTTGACAATACCCCCCCGCAGCCAGGGCAGGACAGCGTGTCGACTTGTCCAGACATGATTTCGTGCTTGCACATGTCTTGCAGGTTGCTCTGCACCACACATTTGCAACAGACACGGCATTCCACAGGTTTTCAGGGGCACACAGTCCCTGGGATGCCCATGCAGGGCAGTCAACACCAGGGGCCTTGATGTCGGCACAGGTGCTGAGGTTGTAGGTGGTGGAGGCGGCCTGTGCTGCACAGGTACCACAGGAGTTGAGGCAAATGTCGTTGCGCACACTGGCACCGGTGTCTGTGACAAAGGGGTCTGCACAGTAGCCATCCTGCGCACTGTGTGGGTGTGGGGGGGGGGAGTGGATGTGGGGATGTGGGGAGTGGATGTGGGTGTGGGGGGGGGGGATACAGGTGGTTTGTGCATGTGTTATGTATGTACATTGTAATGTGTGTATTGTGGGATACGACACAGGATGTGTGTGGGGCATGCATGACAACATCTGCACAAGCATATACAATCACATATATGTACACACGCATATACACCACTACATACAGTAGAGGGCAGTCCTCAGGATCCTTGTCAATGCAGGTTGTGTTGCCACCTGTGTGTATGATGTGTGTGTATGGTGTGTGTGTATGATGTGTGTGTGTATGATGTGTGTGTATGATGTGTGTGTATGATGTGTGTGTATAATGTGTGTATTATATAGGTGTGTCTGTGTGCACTTTGTATATAGGTATCCACGATACACATGTATACACATGCACGCATACACCCACAACACATACAAACATGCACAACCACAATCACCCACCCATGCACCAACCAACACATACATTGCAAGCATGTTTTGGCACACCATACACCCGCCACATTCTGTCCTGCCCATGAGTATGATAGGGCACAAAACCCCATTGCTGCCCATACTTCACAGGTGACATCAGGGAGGGCATTGCTGCATGTAGTACCAGTGGCAAGACGACGACGATTGGCACTGGCAAGACCCTCTGTGTGTGGTGTGAGGTGGTGGTGTGGTAGGTGTGAGGTGGTGGTGCGCGTTGGTGGTGTGAGGTGGTGGTATGAGGCGTAGATGTGAGGTGGTGGTGTGGGTGTAGGTGTGCTGGACAGTAGGTGTGGTGTATACACATGTTGATGCTGTTAGTGATGTGCTTGTGCACAAACACCTTGGAAAAACACACATCACAAGCAGCGAGAACGACACATCACAATAACACACCACAACAACAAAACACGGCAATTACATACTATATGCAACACACATCACGTCACAACACAGCAAGACACATACTATATGCAATAAAGCTCTCCTGATCATCAGCAGAGGCAGCACTGGGGCCATCAGCAGCAGCCCCGTCCTTGTATATAGCACAAACCCCGTATGGATACGCCTCAGTGATGGCTCTAGGTATCCTGTGGGGGGGTGATAGTGTGTGTGTGGGGGGGTATGTAGTGTGTGTGTGGGGGGGTATAGAGTGTGTGGGTATGTAGTATGGGATTACATATGGTGGTGCAAACAAGAAGGAATGCTGTTGTTGTTTATGCACGTGCTGATGGCTGCTGGAGTGCAAACACATGTGGTATGCACTTCTGAACACGCATGCTGTATGAACTGTGTTGTCCTACAAATGCACACAATACACCCCCTACACACAATTCAACCACATACTTGATGTGTCCCTTGAAGCCCCAGTCACTGCCCCTGTAGTGGTGTGTAGATGTGATGACTGATTGTGTACATAGGCATGCACACATGTTCAAATTCATAAGCATGCAACCGCGTGTCATACGATGTTATCCCACACAACATCATGATACCATACATATACACACACACCATGAGTTGCGAATCAACCAATAAGGAGTCATAACACCATACGTATCCCTGCCAGTACCCGCACCCACCACCATGACTGCATGATTGATGTTATTCCCACATGATGGCCACTGCACCAAGTCAGAGTCAATGTCAGACAGGCCTGAAGCATCCATGCCAATCAATACAGGGCCCTGTTGAAGTGCCTGTGTGTGGGGGGGGGGGATGGATAGGGAGGGTTGATGGGGGTGTACCAAGAAACACCACATACAACAAGAAACACCACATACAACAATCAACAGGAACCAATGTATAACAAGCAACAGTATACACATTGTCAACAGCATATACATTGTCAACAGTATATACACTATATACTACCTGTACTATGTCAGACTCAGTCATGGCAATTGTGGTGACTGAATCAACCAATAGTGAACTTGTATTGGGGGCGGGACACCTGTGTGTATGTGTACGTGTGTATGTAATTGCGTATGTGTGTGCTCGCGCAAGGTATTGGTAAATTGTTGCTGCACATGCAAAACAGCATCACACTGGGGTGCATGTCAACCTCCTGCACACACACATGCACATTACACTACACAAGAGAGATTCCACTCAACCATTCCTCCCGCATACCCACTTCCCCACCCCATACCCACTCCCTTCCACTACACAAGAGAGATTCAACCATCCCCCCCTCCCTCCATACCCACTTCCCCACCCCATACCCACGCCACCCGCATACCCCCCAGCTTGATCAAGCAGCCTCTTCAAGTCAGGCAGCGTGTCAGTATGTGTAAGGGTCCCTGCATTGGGTGCTGTGGGGTCCACTATCTCCGCTGCTCGTTTCACTTTTTCTGCAATTCTTGATACGGCATCTTCATTTATGTATCCAGCAGGTGCAATGTCTTTGCCAATCATGTAGTCGATGGCACGATACTCCACACCACCTGTGTGTGGTGTGGGTGGGTGTGTAGCGTGGGTGGGTGGGTGTAAGAGTGCGGGGGGGGGGGCGCATGTATATGACAGTGTATAATATGTGTGTATGACAATGTATATTGTGTGTGTATATGACAGTGCATAACATGATTCACTGTATCTGTCTATATGACACCACCAACACACCACCAACAAACCACTAGCACACTACCAGCACACCATCAACACACCTTGACATGGGCTCTTCTTGCTGGCCAATGTAGCTGGCACACACAACCCCACTTGAGAGACACTCAGTGGCCTGAAGCGTGCACCACCAGTTGCAAGGTAGGCATCCCACTCACCCAGGCCTGTTGAACTCCATACCCAACTGTGTGTATGAGTGTGTGTGTGTGTATTGTATGTTTGTATACATATGTGTATTGTATTGTATGTTTGCATGTATTGTATGTTTGCATGTATTGTATGTTTGCATGTATTGTATGTTTGTATGTATTGTATGTGTGTATATAGAATGTATCATGTGTGTGTGTGTGCATGCGCATGAGTGATTGTATAATGCATCCCCCAGCAACATCTCTCAGTACACATCCCCCCACTATACATCCCCCCCACACCAGCTGGCACAGGAGCCCTGGGCACGCGGCAAGTTGTTTTCAGACAAAGACCTGTGTGTTGATGTTGGTGTGTATGAAAATGCACATTGCACTATGTGAAAAAGGGGCCTCTACAAACATAGGGGCCCTCTACAGCCATCTACAGAAAACCAACCCCCCTCGGTCATATAGTCCCCCCACCCACCCATACAAACACACCATTGTGTTACTGGGAGGCTCGCCAATTGCTTGGGTGTCAAGGATACCCCCCCCCCATCCGACTTGTTCACGACAGGGGGTATGGTGGTGGTGGGTTGGAATAATATGGGGGTCGTCTGTGAGGTTAGGCTGGTGGTACGGTCAGATGACTTGCCAAAACTGTAGGCAGCTATTTCTTCCAGTGTCCAGTCACTCTGTGCACTGATACCCAGCTGTGTGTGGGGAGTGGGTGATGGTGGGGTTCGGTGTACAAGGTGATGATAATGGTGGTGCACATGATGGATGCATGGCACATACCACGGTGCGATTGTTGCGCTCCAACTGTGCCACTGCACGTGCGATGTTGTCGTAAAAGACTTTTTGGCGGTAGGGGTCGACATTGCCATTGATGAGCTTGTTGAATACAATGGCATAGTTGAAGTAGGCATAGTCTTTGTCTGGGGTCTGTTGGGGGGCGGGGGGGTGATTGTATGCTGCAGCACCTACGATAATCATTGTGCTTGCGTACATAGTATTGCCTGCATGATCATCAACACCATGCAAGGGCATCAAAAACAGCTTTTGTGACAAACATGCGCTCCGAAACAGGGCAATCGGATGATCTCATTACATCAACACACCTCATTAAAGTAGTACAGCAGCGAGTCAAACGCTTGTTTTGTAGCAGTCTGGGCATATGCGCTACATATACACAGCAATGTCACCAAAACCGACACAAGCCGAGCCATGTTGGTGGTCAACGTCTACGCGATTATGGTCGTCGGAAGGGCGTGTCACAGGGGAATCACGCTGGTTTCACACTGCCATAGTTCACAACCCTGCGTTATTCAACCAACTTGTGCATTTGAGATGTTGAATCGCCTTTTTCTGGTTACAAAGGTCAGACCTACTAACTCAGCTGGTTTTCGATCTGTTCATACAGCTTCAACACAGCTTCATACTCGTACGGAATGCCAATATACTCCACACCATCTGGTGCACGCCTGGTGGTGTGTGTCGGGTGATCTCAACAGGTCTGGTGTGGCACCGCAAGCACACACCCATGTACAGCCTCAAAAAAAAACACTGCGCATACCTGCTCACCACCAAAGAATGGTCTCGAAACTCGGTCAAATGTGCACGCAGCGTAATCTCATTTTGCACAAGAAATGCATCACGGCACGTCTTGAACAGATCAGCAAAGCGCATTTCTGTGTGTACATGTGGACGAAAACAGGTACTGTGTGTGTATCTTTTTTCATCTCTTTATATGCACACAACTACATTTCACTCCACACGCGACATGCAACACACATGCACCAAACACAATACCACTACGAGCACATGCACAAAACACAACACCACTACAAGCACATACACCAAACATACCTGTTGATGGATCCTCTGTATCAACAACAGCATCCAGCAGCACCCGGTACACCTTTTGTGCATTGGGTACGAGACTCTGAAGCACACGTGTTGCTGCTGCCACTGCACTACCCTCCCTGTGATTTGTTGTTGTATGTGTTGTTGTATGCATTGTTGTACATGCTGTTGTATGCATTGTTGTATGCATTGTTGTATGCCTTCTTATACACATTGGTACATGCATTGTGGTACACATTGTCACACACACACCATGTATCAACACCCAGTCAACAATCTCACACAAATTAACATTGCAACACACATATACACAACCCACCACCACACCCACCCACCACACCCACTATACCCCCCCCCCACAAATACCGTCGCCCCTCCAGCACAGACTGAAATCCCTTTACTTCTTCACTATACGGCGCCAATGTGGTCGCATCATGCCACAACCAATTGAATCGTGCCGCCGTCTCCTTGTCCCATAACAACGGAGTGTCTACATGATCCATTGTTGCAATGATCTGTACGTTGGGCAACCCTGCAACTTCACTGAGGAGGGATTGGGCGGAAGGTTCCGCGAGGCCTTCTATGCTGTGGATGCCCAGTATGAGGTGCCTGTCTTGCTTGACGGAGGCTCGCATGTCTGCCAGGAGTGTTTCATCATGCTGTGACCTGTGTTGTTGTTTGGGTTCAGTAAAGAGAAAAGTCAATATATGATGGGGTGTATAAGAGGTTGTTGTATGATGAAGAATATGTGCTTGCATGTGTGTGTACGTGCCACACATTGTCTTTTGTGTGCACATGTATCCCCCCCACCACACTACAATCAACAACAAAAACAAAAACAACCATACCGCAGCTGTACCATAGATGCACGACCCATGGTGTGTGCCACTCGCACCAGCACCTGTCGAGCAGTAAGCCCAGGGGCCCTCCCATCCACACTCAACACTGCATGATCCTCTGGGCGGCTGCGGAGGAAGCTGTTGAGAAGGTGGCGCTTTGAGCCAAAGCCGTATAGCAGGACACCAAACCCTTGGCTGTAGTGGTGGTGGTGAAGTGTGTTGGATTGTTGAAACATATGCACGGCATCAAGATGCTTCACATGCACAGATGGAGGAAACACGACCCTACACTGTATGGTGTATTCTCTGTACCACACACACCACCTTGATCTCAATCAAACCCCCATATACCTCATTTGAAATGCCCATACTGGAAACTGCTCCTCCAGGCGACACCGCAGTGCTTCCTTTTCATTGTGGTGTTTGACCGGGAGATCTGCCAGCACTGCTCGTGCGTCACCCATGGCCTCGAGATCAACAGCAAGGTTGTCTGTGGTGACTGCATTGGGTGGCTGGGCACGTGCGGTGCTAGCAAAGTAGTCGATACCATACGAGGTGGAGGATACGAGTGGTGTGGCTGATAATGGCGCCTCAACAAGTGCATCTGTGGTTGTAGTGGGTTTTTGCTGTATTTGATTGTGTAAGGATTTGTCATGGTGCGCATCACATACCGAGCTGGGCTTGTTTACGAGATGTAGCTTCGTCCTGTGTGATTTGATGTGTGATTTGATGTCATATAAGCCCCCTGTATGCTGCTTACGAAATGGTCCAGCAACACGTACTGTGGATTCTGTTGCAGCTTTTGATGCCGCATTGGACGCACGACGCGGCCTTCCTCGGGGCATGTTGTTGTCTAGATCTGGTTGTGTGTTGCCCCTGCTATTGACGTTAAGCAACGGTGCCAATGTGTTATCCAGATGAATTATTACCCACCACAAATACTGTACTACAAATTAATCAAACACAGAGAGTATATATACAACATCAAGTATACGACAGTGGCCCCACAAGGCTGCCACTGGCAAATTGCCGTACAATGGGCTCTGCACTGGTATCAAATTCATCCACTGTGCCCTCCCATACCACCTTGCCCTCGTGCAGAAATATCAAACGATCCACCGCCCGCCGAATCGTGCTGTGCTGATGTGTCACAACCACATATGCACATACATTGAGCCCTGTGTTGGTTGCAGCATCCACAGTGCCATTCCCGCTGTTGCTGGTTCTGGAGTGCATGGAGCGAATCAAATCCTCTACAATGGTGGATGCAACAGGGTCCAAGCCTGCTGTTGGCTCATCATACATAATCACCTGTGCACATGGGGGGGCAACACATGGTGTGGGCATGCACAGTGTACATTGTGCCTTGACACCCCCTCTCGTTCATGAGACTGCCTCACCTGTTCTGCCCCCAAGTGATCATCATCCTGAATAATGGCACGTGCCAGGGCTACTCGTTTCTTCATGCCCCCACTCAGTTCTGCTGGGTACAGGTCCTCCACCCCACTCAACCCCACCTTGGACAGGCAATCAGCCACCATTTCCTGTGGTGGTGATGGTGGTTGTGTACATTGTGTGTGTAAAGGTGACACAACAACACTACAACCCTGTGTATCGTCATCATCACACCTTGATGCGGGGTTCTGGCATGTTGGTGTGCTCATACAACAAAAACCCTACATTCTCACCAACTGTCAAGCTGTCAAATAATGCACCGCTCTGAAACACAAGTCCCACTTTCAGGTCTTCTTGCGTGATGTCATTGTCTGTGACCAGGCCCTCGCGGGGTTTGCCCTGGATCACCACCTCACCCTATTTGCATGAGGAAAACATGCATGAGCATAGATTATAGCGGGGATGTTGCACATTGTGCGTCAACAACAACAGCATTACACACCATCCATGCCACCACCCCCACACCATCCATGCCACCACCCCACACCTTGTCAGGGGCCACGAGGCCTGCAATGAGACGCAACGTGGTGGATTTGCCAGTACCCGAACCCCCAATGATACCCACTGCTTCCCCTCGTCTGATCTTGAAGCTCACACCCTGAAGCACGTGCTTGTTGCCAAAAGATTTGTGTACGTCGCGCAGTTCGATAATGACGTCCTCGTTGCTGTCTTGGGTCGCGAGGGGGGTGGCGGCGGGTTTGACCCCATTGATGGTTTTGGACGATGATGCAAGCAAGGATGATGATGATGGTTGCTTGACTGGTTCTTCCTCCTGTGGTGGTCATGTGTGTGGGTATGCGCTGCAACACAACAGCACGTGACACACCACACACCTTGGGTGACGAGGGGGTTCGAGCAGCACTGGATGCTTGTATGCGTTCTGCTCTTGGCCGTCTATGTCTAATGTAAGTTTTTACATGACGTGGAGCTGCTGCAACACCTGTTTTCGCCTGCAGATGCGTGGGAACCATCGATGCGAGGACACCTGGCTGTTGCTGTTTAGCTAGATGTTGATATTGTACGCTATATAGAGCGCCGTTTTGCAGTAGTGTATGGGCTGCTGCACTATGGGGTATTTGTGGCAACAACGACTGCAAACGGATTGGCTACAAGTGGTGGGTAGTTCAAGAAGCTTGATATGTGAGCAGATGTGGTGGTGAGCTGGTGGTGAGCTGGTGGTGAGCTGGTGGTGAGCTGGTGAGCCATCTGAGCTTTGCTGAAATGCGTGCAACGTCACGAGCGAGAAAACACCCATCAACAACGATACCACCAAAACCACACAAAACCAACCTTGGCAGCACGTCAACGGCCCTGCAGCAATGCACTATGGCTCATCTACTCGTGCTGCTGCGCCAGGCGTCCAAGGTGGCTTCAACCTCGGCATCACGATGTAGTGATTCCCAGCAGCTCGCTCAGAACAGTGACGATCTCGACACCCTCACCACTGCTTTAGAGTCAGTCGCAGCAGAATTACCTCTTGATGCATCGTGGGAGACAACATGCACACTGTGGGTATGTTGTGTGGATGTGTGCCGTGCACGCTGTGGGTTGCCAACCATCTCATACGCCCCAGGAAGCTGCGTGGGTGTGTCAAACCACAAGCACACCACCCAATCCAGAGCTACCCCAAGTGGCCACCAAGATGGAGCACCTTGCAAGGTATGAAAACGGGCATGTCCACTGCTCAGTGACCACGCGCAACACACACTCCACCTCAACAGCATGCTATGGAAGCTGTCTATAGAGCCCGCCTTTGCTCAGTGCCCATCATCACCACAGCAGCTGGCATACCTTGCCAATGTACTGGGTTGATGGGTTGCGTATGGCAAGTTTGTAGCCACCCACCCCACACCCCTTCTCAAAAACAGGCTGGCAGACAGCGCTACAGTGCTGGTCACTACCAATCTGCCGAGATGCTCCTGGCTGCTGCAATGTCCTGCATAGAGGCACAGATGCACAACAAGAGCGTACATACTACGCCCACCCGACATGCGCACCTGGTGTTTGATGTGCTGCTGCATCGCTATGGCTGTGCAGTGCGTTTGGGGCTGAAGGTAGGTGACCATACCTCCAGTCCTCCCTCTTCTTGTTCGCCCAGCTACCTTGTCCATCCCCCTACAGGTGCTTGCTGGCAACCTGCAACGACAGCTGCTCGATGCACACAAGCACCTGCGTGACGCAGCAGCCTCACGCAGCATGATCACTATGATGCTCTCACTTGCTACCACTGCAGACACTCCTGCTGCACGTCTACAGCTCTTGCGGCTTGCCCTGCATGCCAATGAAGATGCAAAGAAGGGCAGCCAAAGACAAGGGGATATACAGGACTGCCATGTGCAGCACAGCCCGAGCAACACACAGACCAGATACCTAGACGTGGGGTTGGCAATCAAGGTTGGTGGTCTATGTGCAGCAATATCTGGGGATTTTGTGTTGCTGTGCATCAATACGAATCCTATACAACGTCCACACAGACACTCCAGTCACTAGCCAGTGCCCACCTTGCTGCTGGTGAGGACGGCAATGCCAGTGATGCAGCGCACACGGCATGGGAGCTCATGCAGCACCATGCAATGCAACATGGTGTGGACGCCTCAGACATGCTCGTGTGGGCAATCCAAATGCAGGTGGGAGACATAGGCGGGTCATGGTGAGCAATGGACATTCGAAGTACACCACCCCCCAATACACCCCCCTCGCCCCCTCTACATAGGTTGATGCCCAGCACAAGCAGCGCTGTGCCAACTTATTGACCACACTGCAGCATGGGAGCGGTATCTGTGCATCCATTGTACGTGCCCCTCCTCCCAATCCCACACTCCTCGACCTGCTGCAGCGTGTTGCTGCGAGTCCCAGGACATGCGACGCACTACACACTGCGCTCCCACATGTGGTGCGCACGCTGGGATATCATGCTGTGTGTGTAGTGCAATGTGCAACAAGTGCGTTGCAACCAATAAGCAAGGTATGTGTGAGGAATCATCATTGCAGTGTATTCGTTTATTCACCATAAGACACACCCGTACCCAGAGCACAGCATGGTCTGCACACATAGACACACTGGTGACATGTACACTCAACGTGCTGCGACAAGAGCCAGTCACCACGTGTATCACTCGGGTGGGTGGGTGTTGTTTTGGAGCAATGTCCCCTTGGTTTCCATAATCCCCCACGGAGCATATGCCCACTACAGGATCCTCATCACCAAGCCACATGCTATGCCCTGCTATGCAACACCGCCAAGTCCATCCTCAGCTTGCTCACCTCACCACACCGCAGCACCGACGCCCGCGCCTGCATCACCACAGCACAACAGCTGCTGCATGGTGCGATGCATGTGGCGCCCACGCCAGGGGAGCGTGCCGTTGCTGCGCTGCATGTGGCTGCATGCTTGGGCATGCTGGGTGAGTGGCAGGCAGCACAAGAGTATGTCAAACTACATGATGAGCATCAGGGTGCAACACCCGCAGACACGCACCTGCAGCTACTACTGCACTTGCATGCGGGGGGTGTTGTGTTGGGGGGCATGGCAGAGGAGGACGGGGTGGGAAGCATCAACAACAGCAACATGCCGCTGCCCCTTGATGTGCTGCGATGTGCTGTACACACCATTCTTCCAGGACTATCATCATGTCAAGAACAAAATCCACTGTCAGACCCTGAGAAGATTGCGTACGTTATAAAGCTCCTGCTGCAGGGGTTTGCACGCACCCCAGAGTTGAAACTGCATGCAAACAGCGCGTTGCCGGCACATCAACGCCTGCAGCTGTGGCAGGCCCTGCTTGCACTCACGCTCATGGTCATGACTGAAACGTCGTCACATGATGACAACGAAGAAAAGAAAAACAAGGGTCGTAGCAATACCCACAACAATACCTCGGAAAAAACGGCAGCACTGTTGCCGCATGTCGCACACGTGTCGCTCGAATGCAGCAAGTGGGCAGTCAAGCTCGTGGGATCCAGGGTCATACAACAACAGCAGAAAGCACTGCGGGGGGCCCTGGGCAACATTGCATTGATGGGGTACCAATGTGGGTTGCGCGTCCTGCAGTGCAAGGTCCCCCGCGCAGCGGTGCCCCTGCTTACTGCGTCGGCTGCTGTGTATGGGCTCCTGGGTGGGTTTGAAAACGCAGCATGCAAAAAGACGGCATTGCTGGTGGCGCTGGAAGCATCGTTTATGCTCCCCAGGTAGGTCTTGTCCCTAATCACATGTATGTTGTTGTACCCACATTGGCAACACACCGGTCCACCCACCCAACATAAGGCTCCCACCTGGCATTGTCGCAATCCTCAATCTGGCTTCCAACATTGAGCTGGGACCCCTTGCATACGAGCAAGGGGGCCGTCTGCTGGTCTCCATTGTACCACAGTTACATGCCATGCTGGCGACAGAGCTGCACGACGAGACCATGCAGCTGGACGCCATTGCTGCTGCAGTCAACACGGATTCCATTGACCCACCACGCCTGGCCTTTCTCGTGCTCAACTGTGGCTTGCATATGACGCAGCGGGTGGCTATGGCAGCGTGCCAGGCCGTGCTGCGGGTGATGTGTCTGCGGGGGTCCGTGCAGGACATTGCACTCATGGTGGGGGTGGTGCACCGTGTGCTCACGACAGTAGACAAAAGCCAGCACCGTGTGCGCCTGCTGGAGGATGCGGTGGCTGCTGTGGAGGAGGTGCACCAACGTGGGGGTGGGGTCAAGTTGGACAATGACGCTGCGCTGCAGTGGCTTGCAGGGACCGTCGTGGGGGAGCTACGGCAGCGTGTGTTGCGCTGTGTAGGTGAACAGGAGGAGCTTTCTACGTGTGCAAGCATATGGAGTGCTGCAGATAGTTTGCTTGGTTCTCTTGCAGACGAGATGGGTGTGTAGCTGTTATAAGGTGTTGTGAGATGTTTTAAACATGATGGTGGGTGCCTTGCAATCGGCACACATGCAATTGGCACATGGTGATGCGCATTCACAACAGTGCTTGGTTGGTGGAAAAAATATAAACACATTTGTGAAACAATCGTCAGCAGTGCCATCAACTCATGTGCATGCACAAACACATGTGTGGTTGCGCCACCGCAGCAATTATGGTTATTACATTGTCAAAAGCATACATGGCGCTTGGTGCTTGTGATCGCTCTTGTGTTGGGCGATAGCGCTTGTCCCTGTTTCCCCTTAATTATCCATCACAATAAAAAAAGGACACTCGTCCCACCATACATCCACCATACTATCCACCATAACAAAAACCAACCCTACTGGAGGGACAGTATGGACAGCAGGTGCTTGAGCTCTGCACGTTCCCCAAACCACTGGTTGAATGGCACCTTGGTTGCACCAGGCATCCCTGAATAAATCCTGTGCGATGATGTGCAAATGTGTGTACATGATGTTGTACAAATGTGTGAATGAGCAATAACATTGTGTGCATGTGGTGGTACCAAAGGCAACACTATATCATATCTCCCTATGTGGTCATCCCCCCTTGAAACAAAATCACCACGTACTTGAAAGCAATGAGGAAAAAATATCGCTGCAAGTAGTGCAACCCATGTTGTCGAGCAGCGCTCACCTCCAGCAAATGCCTGGGTGGCTGTTCCCCATTCCCCCCCTGGTTGCCTGCCCCTCCCGCATGCCCCTCCACAATCACCTTGCACTTGTACACATCCTCACGCACATTGCCAATAGCCGCACACAGGTCCACTGCTGCATCCACCGCTGCCTTACCCTCAAGCCCATTGGGCAGCACTCGACAGAGGTTCATGACAGCACGATACTCCCCCTGCAGGGCCCTCCTGCTGTCAAGGGGTGCCGGGTCCTCCCCGAAGCCACTGGGCCCCGGGGGGGGCAGGCCGGGGTTGACTGACATGGTGCGTGGGGTTTCTGGCATCATGGTGAGTGCGAAAAACGCAGCAGCAAAGCGGCAAGAGGAGCCCGTGGCGGTGCGGGCGAGCACCACGTGCACACAGTGCTCGGGGTTGGGGGCGGCGTGTGCCTGCGCCCACAACCCCTCCAGGTCTGCTGCCTCGGGTGTTCGCTCACGGGAGAGGGGGAGTCTACGATAGGTGATGTGAAAGCCCTGGTCGCTGAAATGTTGAAAGACCTGGCTGGCAGTGCACAAGCCCTCGAGGGGGTCCCCCATGGCCCCTGCGTGTTCCCAATAAGCCACGAGGGGTGCATGGAGGTCGATTTGCTTGGTCACGTCATCATGTTCATCTGCACCTGTGTCAGTGGTGGTGGTGGTGGTGGAGAGGGAGGGGGTACATGTGGGGTGGTGTACATATGGGGTGGTGTATATATGTATGTGGTTTCTCACCATCACAACACCAACCACAACCACCAACCACCACCAAAACATGATAAGCACCTACCATTGTGCACATGCCCACCAGACACACTCCCATCTTGACTCGCCCTCGATTCCTTGTGCAACAGTATCTTACCATCCCACACTTGTGCCTCTGCTGCCACGTCAGACATCAGACGACGCTCCAACTCTTCCAGCTTGTATGCCCGAATACCTTTGAATGGGTGTTGGTGTGGGTGTGATGCGTGTGGTGAATGTGTGGTGTGAGTGTTGTATGTGGTGTATGTGGTGGTTGGTGTTAGTCTTTTGCGGAGGGGGTTGCACACAGCACACACAGCAACAGGCATATACACACACACACACACAAGCACAATTTCAATCACACCCACATACCCCCTCACACCCTCACACCCCCTCACACCCTCATACACCCACATACACCCTCGTACACACCCTCACACACCCAAAACCACCCTCACATACCAGCATGATGCATGGCAGCAGCCGGCATTTCCAGATCACGCCTGAGGTAGGCCGACCCATTGACATACACCACCAGCTCTTCTCGGATGTCACTCACCACCACATGCGCACTTCCACCAGGGCCAGCACCAAGGTGATGTAATAGGCGCTGCATGCCCAACACTGTGCAGCAACCTACTGTGTATACCTGTGGGTAGTGTGAGTGCCAGGTATACATATAATTATCCTATACATATATTGCATGTATAGTAGTAGTACATATAGTTGTATACATACATACATATATACATACATACATTCTCTCTCTTTCACACATACACAAACAGCCACATATGCGGATATACACACCCACAACCACATCCACCCACACCCACACCCACATACCGGAAGTGTCTTCACCTTGCGTATGTCAGACACACCAGCAACATCAACAGCATTGTATTTGCTAGGTGGTACAGAGTAGCTCTTGAGAATGGATCGCTGTGACAGGGTACCACCCCTACGTTTGGTGAGCACAGTCTTGGTGGTGTGCAGACGACGATCGACAGGCAGGCGACTGTGTGTTGTATCATGTGTGTGTTGTATCATGTGTGTGTTGTATTGTGAAACGTGTGTTGTATTTTGAAACATGTATTCTATATTGTATGCTGCACCATCATCTGCGGGCCTATACGGTCCCACCACCGTTAACATTACCTCACACACAACCCCCCCAAAAAACAACACACCTCTCTTCGTTGGTATTCACTGGTGTTTCAGGAGCATGCATAATCCACCCCACATGCTCCGCAGCAGGCATGGGTGCCAGTGCCACAGTTGGGTTTTGACTTATAGCCGCTAATGCACGTTTGACATCAGGTCGAGCATTGTACCACTCGTCGAATGACTTGGCATGACGGCCCGGGGTGGTGTCTATAGCCAGGTAGGCTTGAAAGGCGATGAGGAGGCAGTAGCGCTCCAAGTAGGCAATGCCACGCTTGTATGCTGTGCTGCGGGCGTTGATCTCAGGGCGGAAAAAGCTGTGTGTTGGTGTACGTGGGTGTATGTAGGTGTGGGTGGGTGTGTAGGTGTAGGTGGATGGAAGTACATAGGAGGGTGTACAATACAACCACGACAAACACAAAGAAACACCAAAAAACACCACCACCACCACCACCAGCAACAACAATAACACATACATACACATCACGTACCGGTGGGTGTTGCGGGGTGTACGATATCGCATGATGGCTGTGCGCAGATTGATGACAGCACTACATGCATTCACTGTGCGATCAAGCACCTCTTTTGCCTCATCACCATACTCCAACACTCGCACAAAGCGGCGCACACCAACATACTCACCCATACGCATGCGTGCAGTCTGTGTTGTTGTGGGATATGCATGTATGTGTGTGTATTATTCACAAACACCAGGTGCAACCATACAATCCACACCATACAACCCACACAAACAACACCCCATACAACCCACAAAAACAACATCTATTTTCCCAAACCCTCTCGCCCACCCATCCCCACCGCACGCACCTGCTCATCCTCCACATCAGGTGGTTCAATGCTATGTCGCAGTGATGGTATGTCCACCAGTGTCTCTCCACCACTCCCAGTCAGACAAGCAAGCACGTCATCACTATCCATACGCTCCATGCTGCGGGGGGAACCTTCGTCATCCTCATCATCACTTTGCCCTGTAGTGTGGTAGGCGTGTATGTGTGTTTGTGTACATGTGTGTCTGTGTACATGTGTATGTATGTGCATAATCCACACAAGTGTTCATGTGCATAATCCACAAAACGTTGATACTGAAGATGCAGTCTCCCCTGTACAACCCACCACATACATGCACACACCAACCCACATCAACACCACCGCCCAACCCCCCACACCCTACCATCCCCCCTTTCTACAACACAACGCAATACAACACAACACAATACAATATAATGTACAATACAACACAACACAATACAATATAATGTACAACACAACACAATACAATATAATGTACAATACAACACAACACAATACAATATAATGTACAACACAACACAATACAATATAATGTACAATACAACACAACACAATACAATATAATGTACAACACAACACAATACAATATAATGTACAATACAACACAACACAATACAATATAATGTACAACACAACACAATACAATATAATGTACAATACAACACAACACAATACAATATAATGTACAACACAATACAACACAATACAATATAATGTACAACACAACACAACACAATACAATGTAATGTACAATATAATACAATATAATGTACAATACAACACAATATAATGTACAACACAATACAACACAATACAATATAATGTACAACACAACACAACACAATACAATGTAATGTACAATATAATACAATATAATGTACAATACAACACAATATAATGTACAACACAATACAACACAATACAATATAATGTACAACACAACACAACACAATACAATGTAATGTACAATATAATACAATATAATGTACAATACAACACAATATAATGTACAACACAATACAACACAATACAATATAATGTACAACACAACACAACACAATACAATGTAATGTACAATATAATACAATATAATGTACAATACAACACAATATAATGTACAACACAATACAACACAATACAATATAATGTACAACACAACACAACACAATACAATGTAATGTACAATATAATACAATATAATGTACAACACAACACAATATAATGTACAACACAACACAATACAATACAATATAATGTACAATATAATACAATATAATACAATATAATACAATACAATAATATACACCCCCCCCACAACACACACCTGACACCATACGAGGAGACAGGCCATCCATCACATCTCCCCCCCCCACCCCACTGGGTTCTGCTTCACTGAATGACCGCAGCAACCTGCCTGTCAACGGCACCCCATGCAAGTGAGTCCTCAACATACACGCCACCACCATCCCCGTGGTCGTCCGCCCCACCCCCATCTGACAGTTGAACACGATGGGTGCGTCCGGGTCGACATGGCGTACAATGCGATAAAACGCATCAAAGTCACTGGGACGAGGTGCAACCCCATCGGTCAATGGCACTCGGAAATATTGCAGCAAATATCCCTCCTCGACCAGGGCAGCTGCCATCTCCCGAGCAGTCATGACGGCTGCGGGGCCCTGTACAACCTCATGCACCTCGGTCACCATGCTCACTGGGTTTCCTGGAGACACAACTTCTTCACGAGCGACCAATACTCGTCCGTGGAACAGCTCTGCCTCTCTCAACACATCCTCTTTGAGACGCTGTTCCATTGTCTCGAGGCGTTCCACACCGATGCCGCTGTATTCTTGTAGGTTTTTGAATGGGCGTTCTGACTCACGCAGGACGTAGGGTTGGCCGTTGATGTATAGGACTGGTTCCTCTCGCATGTTGATCCACACTGCTTCACGACGGTCTGACTTGGGGGTGTAGTATGTGCTCTGTGTGCGTAAGGGGGTGGGGGGGGGGTGTATATAAGGGGAGTGTGGTGAGGGGGGGCTTATGGGAGATGATGAGCATGTGTGTATGAGAGTATACAACAAGAACAACAACAATGATGATGATGATGATGATGATGAACACACTGTGAAGACAAAACACACACACACAGTCTCCCCCTTGCCACAAAACCACAACACATGTACCTGTACACCAATATGGCGCATGGCACCTCGTAACCCATCCCCAGTCGGAAACGCCATCCCCCACACATGCATCCCCCCCACCTCTCGCAGATTGGGGGCCCCCGCCACCAGCTGTGCCAACTTACTACTGTGACACCCCGGGAAGTGGTCCCCCTTGAGAATGGTATGGGCCCCCAACACCGCCCCATTTCGACTTGCCACACACAAATCAAGCGCATCCTGTTGCCGCTCTGTGGCTGCAGGGTCCTCCTCCCGGGCCCCCGCCCGGGAAGGCAGCAGCCCATCGGGGCGCTGTTGTGCTCTGTGGAGGTTGATCGCCGCCAGGGGGTTTCGCCTCAACATGCGGCGCAGGATGGATGACAGTTCAGGTCGTCCTGCACTCCAGCGTTCAAAGGTGAGGTGTTCGGGGGTCCCTGGTTGGAAGCGGGGGTCCATGAGGTACTCGCTGAAGGCAATGAGTACGTAGTAGCGTTCCAGGTATTCTACAACCACTTGGAGTAGTGCTTGACGTTTTGAGTCGTTGGATTCCTTGAGGAGGCGGCCCCTGTATACTGCAATTGCCTCTCTTAGGTTTTGCATGCCACTGTAGTTGTGGGGTGTGGGTGGAGGAAGGTGCATATGGGTGTATGGATGTGCACATGTGTATATGTGCATGTGTATATGTGCATGTATGTTTCCAGGTACATCAACAAACAGAGAATACCATATCAAATACACCAACCACCCTCTCACCACCCATCCTACTACAACCACCCATCCTACTACAACCACCCTGTTTGTGTGTGTGTGGATGTACTCACCTGCATGCATCAATCACACTATCCACCACCGACTTTGACACCTGTCCATGATCCAGCACACGCATGAGGGAGCGAATCACACCAAAGCGTCCATCCTTGAGCGCACTATCCTCGTCAGGACCCCCTTGTGGTGCAGGGGAACGAGGACTCATCATGAGTGTTTGCATGTCAAACCAATGGGGGAGGGCAGCTGTGTGTGGGGGAGTGGGGTTGGTGTATTGGTGGGCGGGTGCATGGTGCAATATATATGTATATGATATGTATATGGTTGTGTATGGTCGTGTGTGTGTGTGTGCACATACATGTACATGTATGTAGGTGTACATGTGCATGTACAATTGTAATACATACTGTTGATGGTGTTGCTGTCGCATGCTGCATTTGCAAACCCCCCCTCAACCCCCCCCTACCACACACACCATGATCAGTACGCAAGTACTTGCGCAACAACACCATGGACGCAATAATCATGCCAGTGGTGGTACGCCCACGTCCCATTTGACAGTTGAACACAATTGCAGAGCATTCCTTCACAGGTGGGGCTCGACCATAACCTATTTGACCCCTTCCTACCATTCCCCAGACGACTTTGGCTGACAAGAGCTCTTCATCTCGGGTCGCAATGTCCCACACACCCTGCACTAGCAAGTCACAGTCACTGTCTTTGGGAGCCTTTTCATCTGTGACTGGCACTCGTATGTACTCCACATCATATCCACACTCTGGTGTATGTGTGAGTTTGTGTGTGAGTTTGTGTGAGTTGATGTGTGTATATTGTCTACATACAAACCCAGTGTATCCACTTGTGTCATCCCTGCCATGCTGCCGCTATGCACTGCTTGTATGTACATACCCATCGCAGCACATACCAATCACTACACAACACACATCCCCATCACTTCACCCTCCTCCCCCTAAGAAAAATAACCAGAAGAAAAATAACCAGAAGAAGAAGATAAGGAAAAGACACATACACACACATGCACACACACAGACATGCACACACACACACATAAAAAAACCTCACACACCTAGGAGGTCTTGATACACCTCGAGTGGAGTCTGCACATCAAATTCTGTTGTAGGCTCCCACACCTCCACCACCTGAAAGTCATCATTCTCATATGCAACCAGAATGTGGGAGTTGTATTTGGCAGCCTCCTGCAGCACGTCCTGCTTGAGGCGATCCTCCATGTCCTCCACACGAGCACGTGTGATGCCGGTGTATTCGAGATTGCTGAATGGTGCATCTGCTTCACGAACTACATAGGGACGACCGTTTATGTAGATGACGGGCTCCTCGCGCATATTGTGCCAATACACCTTGCGCTGCCCTGTTGTTGTTTTTGAGGGCGGGGGTGTGATGGATGCACTCGACATGGTCCACATGCCCACCCAAAAGTTCAATACCTTTGGCAGCACGCATATTATCCAACACGGAGTATATGCCTTCTATGGTGGGGATGGCCACACCATACACTGGAAGTTCTCGGACCTGAGGTGGTGTGCATTATGGTGTGCAATGTGCAAACACAAATGTGTGCCACACACCAACCCATCACACCTGTCGAAAATTGGGTGCACCATCCAATAGGGGCCGAAGTTTTCTGTTTTGGCATCCTGTGTGGAAAACATGTACACAACAGCAGGTGCCGTGGACGATGATGCCATCCAATGGTTGTTATTCATAATATCACAACAACCCCACCGACACCAATACTCGCCACTGCACTACTTTATCAACAAGCATTACCTGGAAAGTGATCACTCTTGAGGATGGTCTGCCTTAATAGGATTTGACCCCGACGTTCCTCCACAACTTTCTCTGGAAGCACCGCGGGTTCCACAGGGTCACCATATTCATTGTATATAATCTCTACAGCTCTCTCTGGGGTTCCATTTTCAGGCACCGCAGGCATCCCCACGGGTATACGTCAATAGGGTCTGGATGTTGTGTTTGGTTGCGTTGTTGTTTGTTTGCTGGTGTTTGTTTGCTGGTGTTTGTTAAGATTGTCAGGTACTCGCACAAATACAATCTTTATAAATGATCAAGAGAAATTATCAACGAAGGAAATTCCCCACGTGGTGCACGTTTTTTGGGCGCACCATCGCTCCGCCACCCCCTTGACCTCTACTTGGCCACCAACTTGACCTCCCAGTCCTCAGCCACGGACAACCCAGGCTTGCGCACCACCAAGCACCCCACCCCACCCGCGCGCACATTGCACGCCCCCGGGGCCGCCTCGAGCGCCCGCTCGCCGTGCACCACCCCCCATTTCCCAGGCCCGCCCTCGAGCCCCATAAACACGAGTCGCTCTACAACCAACCCTGGCGTGCGGGACACATCCCCCCCCACCGTGGCCGCCGTATTGCGCAGCACCCCCTTGTCCATGACCAGCGCCCGATGCACAAAGTCCCCCCTTTGAAATGCATAGCTGCTCCCATCGTCCACATACAGGTCCCCGCGGGCCCTCCCCGCTCCATCCACCACCACCACCACCGTCACTGGGTCGCTCGACATGGCGGCGGTGCTCCGTCGTGCACGTTCCTTGCGGGTAAACACAGACCCCCCCTTGACAAACAGGGGCATTGACTTTAGGTCAACATCCACCGTCACCCGCTTGACATTGGCCACAGGGTCCCTGGGTGCAGATGCCTTGTCCACCTTGACACCCGTCCAATAATCGTACCACACACTCCCATAGGGCATGACCACCGTGCGATTGGTGGCCCCTGCCTCCAGCACAGGGGCCGCCAGCAGTGCGGGGCCCAGCATAAACACGTCTTGGGTGGCAAACAGGCCCTCTTGTGCGGGAAAGTCAAACCAGAGGGGGCGCATGACGGGCGTGCCGGTGGTGTTGGCGTGTCGAAAGCAGGTGTAGAGGTAGGGAAGCAGTGCGTACCGCTCCTGGGTGTGTGTATGGGGGTGTTTGAGATGAGAATTACAGGGGGGGGGTGTTCAAGTAAACGTGGGGGACACGCATGTGTATGTGGTATGCACAACCCTTGTGGTGTGTCTTTCTACAGCATTCCACGCCCATCATGCACAGCACAACCCCCCCCACACAACCAACCCCCCACATCCCCAACCCCCCAACACCCACCCTAATCGCCGCCCTAATAATCCCAGTCGCCTCCTCCCCGAACAACCACGGCTCCCTGCGTTTTGCCTCCAAATGCGCGTGGCCCCTGAAAAAGGGGTACAGGGCCCCCAACTGGTACCAGCGCACCATGAGCTCGGCATCCGGGTTGCCAAAGAAACCCCCGACATCAGCACCTGAAAAGGTATTGCCGGTGATACCAATGGAGAGCATCATGGGGATGGATACCTGTGTGTGAGGGAAGTGTGGGTAGGTGGGTCTGGGTGTGGGTGTGGGGATTACTGAAGGAGGGAAAGGGGATGTTGACCAGTGCATGTTGACCAGTGCATGTTGACCAGTGCATGTTGCATGTATGTATGTATGTACAGTGCACAAGAGTCATCACCATCATACATGCATGTCAACACAACACCATAACATATACACCACATGCACTTGCAGCCCACCCACCCACCAACACCCCCCCATACAACACACCTGCAGGTGGTTCCAGTCAGCAGTGTTATCCCCTGTCCACAATGGTCCCACCTGCTGCGTCCCAGCAAAGAATGATCGGGTCAACACAAAGGGACGGTCCCCATCAGGACCAACACTGGTGAAGGATCGCCTCAGCAGCCCATCAGCAGTTGCCATGTGGTAGAACAACCCATAGGCGTTGTGTACGTCACGATGCTCTGTGTTGTTATAGTGCTTGCAATCCTTGTGCATGGTGATCTGGGGGGGGGGCATTGGGGAAGATGGTGGTGTACAGGTGGTGGTGTGTGTGTTGATTGTCGTGGGTGTATATACATACGCATCAATACAAACACCTCATGCACATTGCTTTGGTAGTATCCTATGTACATCATGTATACCACACACATGCAACCCCCCCCACCCCCACATGCAACCCCACCCACCACACGCACCACCCTCCCACCCCACCCTCCACCCATACACACGTCCCCCCCCACACACCTCTGGCCCATTAAACACACTCGGCTCATTCATGTCGTTCCATACATACAAGTTGACAGTACTTCCTTGATACCTGTCCAGTGAAAATTGATCAGCCCACCAGCTGCGGACCTCAGGTGAGAGGACATCCAGGTAGGAAGAGGAACCTGGCCAACACCACCTGGATAAAGGAATACAGAAACAAAGGGATACAGGGAAACATACATAAAGGGATACAGGGAAACATACATAAAGGGATACAGGTATATTGTATGTGTGTGTGTGGTGTATTGTGTGTGGGGGGGATATTGTGCGTTTATGTGGGAGTTGTGTGTGCGTGGTGTGTATTGCATGACGTATTCTGTGGGTGGTGGGGGTGCTACCCTGCCTCTATTCAACCACACCCATCCATCAACACACACTCCCCAATCAATACACTCCCCAATCACTCTGCCCCCAATAACTACACGCACCCATCAAAATCCTTGCCATCATGTGTCTTTACAAACAGCCCCTTTTCCTTGGCCTCACGATACAACCTGTACCCATCATCCACCTTCATATGTGGGTCTATGATGGCTATGGTTTTACGACCATGTGCTGCTATGTGGTGCTGCAGGTCAGTGGGGTTGGGGAAGTATTGAGCGTCCCATGTCATGTACCTGGTGGGGCATATTCATGGTTGTGTGTGTGTGTGTGTGTGTGTGTGTGTGTTTGTCAGCCAGTATGCCACCCGTTGACCACCCACATATTGACCAACCAATGCAAATGCCACCAGCCAATAAAAGTACAACCACCCAATAAATATACGACCAGCCAATGAAAATCCAACACAGCACACAGTCAAACCCATACCACACGTACCGTTTGCCATCTGTGTGTTCAATATCCAGCCATATCACATCATAGGGAATACCGTGGGTATCAAAACCCTCATTCACCATTATCACATCCGCCTCATCCTTGTAATTCCACCTGCACTGATGATACCCTATGCTAAACATGTTGGGCATGGCACAACCGCCAGTCAACCATGCGTATTGACTGGATACGTCTTGTGGTGAGGGGCCCAGGAGGATGTAGAGCTGCAGCATACCCGATTCGGCAATCCATTGGGTGTTGGTGCCACCTTGTGGGCGGCGTTCTACATCAATGTACATCTCTGCTGCATTGAGCCTGTGTTGTGTGCGTTGTGTGGGTGGGGGTGGGGGTGGATGGGTGATGGTGGATGGGTGAATGAGGAGTGAAAACATCATGGTCAACACTACTACAGTCAACAGTCAACATTACAGTCCATATTACAGTCAACATCATGGTCAACAGACAACATGATGGTCAACAGTCAACATCATGGTCAACAGTCAACAGTCAACATACCAGAACAGGCCAATTGTACGTGCAGTGTTGTGTGCCAGCATGAATGGTACCGATCCATACAAGCCAAATGGTGAGTCATGCACATACTCAAACACATCTAGATTAAACAACCTATAGGGTTCTGATGTGATACCCTCCCCTGTGTATGTGTAGTGTGTGTATATAGTGTACAGAGGTGTACATAGTGCATGCAGTGTAGATACCATCAACATGCACACACCACCACCCACAGAACCATCCACATGTTATGTCATGTATATACCACGCACACATACAAACAGCAGATGGATACAACAAAGCAAGGATTACACTACAAACACATACATGACACAAGACAAACACACATACACTACAAACACATACATGAGAAACACATACACTCCACACACACAAAACACTCACAACACACCTACTGTAGGCTCCAATGCAAAGGAGGATGCATGTTCCGGAATACCATACACATGATTGTACACAGGCAGGTCAATGTCCAGGCTGAGTGACTGGGGACCCCTTGGTTTGGTGTCTTTGTGTGACTTGAAGTCCTCCTCCCACCAACCAGAGGGATCACCCTCCTGTGTGTGTGTAGATATGGGAGGAGTGTGAAGGTATGTGAGTAGTGTGCACAAGTGTGTGCGAGTGAATGGGGTGTGTGAATAGTGTGTACATATGAGTATATATATATATATATATATGTGTGTGTGTGTGTGTGTGTGTGTGTGTGTGTGTATACATCCATGTACGTACAAATATATACCCACACCCAAACCCAAACAACACACCTGCTTGGCACGCAAATGCTCAATCGTAAACAATTTACGACCATTTATCGTCGCCTGCACTGTATTCCCAGCCCACACAGTCAGCAAAAACGGGTCACGCTGAATGACCACCTTGTATACAGTAGCCTGCACCAATTCCCACACCCCCTTGCGGTCGGTGAGGGTCAGGGGCACCGTGCCAGCAACAGCCTTCTCAGTGAGAACGTGAGGCAGCTGAAAGCGGTGACTGCTGTCCAGTTCAGCACCACGCAGGGCGATGATGCCCTCTGTGGGGGCGTACACCTCCAGGGCAAGGATGTAGCCCATGGCATCATCCTTCACCTGAAATGAAAAGATGCCGTTGTGCAGGCGGCCAGAGGAGGGGATGGCTGTGTAGTTGGCAGAGGGGGTGCCTCGTAGGCGGTTGCAAAAGGCATTGGTTGCACAGGTCTGTTGTTGATGGTGATGGCGGTGGGTGAGCAGTGATGGGATGTGATGGAAACAGGGTGAGACGTGCCTTGAAATCATGCTCCTTGAATGCTGATGCCGGTGCTGCCAATAATGCAGCAACAAGCAGCAGAGGAAGAAGCATGGTGGTGGAGATTATGGGTTCTTATAGTTGCATAGTTATGGTGGTGGAGATCTGTGCCATCCAATCTGGTGTGCGTGCTTGAATGATCTATGCGTAGCTTCTTATTATGGGAATGAACTTTGCAGCATGAATGTGTTGTTATTTTGACACAGCATCCTACACAGGAGTTTCTACATGTTGTTTACAGCAACTCATTCCAGTTCACAACAAAACCCCGGCGCCCCGTAGTGCGCAATACATTTCTGTATACCTGCAAAACACCTGTCAACAACACCTGCAAGATCAACCCGTATATACAGTGTAGGTTGTCATCAGCATCACAGCAGATGCAACAATATACCTCGGCGATGTTGTGAGTTGGACATTTGCATCATTCATTGAACAACACAGTTTTCACATAGAAAAAAAGCATGGCAGAGTTTGTGGAATTGGAGGAGCAGGATGCTGTCAGGATGTCATGGAATGTGTGGCCCAATAGCAAACTGGAAGCTACCAAATGCGTGGTACCTCTCACAGTATTCTACACACCACTGAAGCACGTCAGAAACTTGCAGGTGTGGTGGTTGTTTTGATACATCTGCAACAGAAACGAGCGGGCGCCATCACCTGCCCATCACCCCCTGTGTTTTCACACAGGTCATGCCCTATGCCCCAGTCCCCTGTAAAACGTGTGGTGGCGTGCTCAACGCCTTTGCACAACTAGATTTCGCAGGCAAGCTCTGGATCTGTCCATTCTGCCACACCCGCAACCACTTTCCCAGCCATTACCAAGGCATGACAGAGGACTGCCGCGTCGCAGAGCTCTACCCTGAATACTCCACCATTGAATACACCATCCCTCGTAGCATCCCACCATCACCACCAGCATATGTGTTTGTGATTGATATCACTGTGGCTGAGGATGAGTTGAGAGCATGTTGTCAAGCCATCAGCCAGGCATTGCAGATGCTGCCGGAACACACACGCGTGGGACTTGTTACATTTGGCACCCATGTCCAGGTGTGTATAAGAGGGGCTGTGAGGGTACCAGTCGGGTGTATGCTGGTACACATGCACGTCACATTCCTTGTCATTTACACACACATCCCTAGATCAACACAAATGCTCCACCCACCTTGAATGCTCCTCCACCCCATGAAAATCCCTCCTCCACCCCATAAAAATCCCTCCTCCACCCCACAACCAGGTATATGAATTGGGTTTCAGCGAATGCATCAAGGCCTACGTATTCCGTGGTTCCAAAGAACACACCTTTCAACAAGTACAAGAACAACTCGGGCTCACCGCACGCATGGGTGCAGCACACGCAGCTGCGCGGTCTGCTGCTGCCACCCCCAACGCGGCTGCTGCTGCTCGGTTTATTAGGCCGTTATCGGAATGTGAGTATGTGATTTCAGGGGTGTTGGAGGAGCTGCAGCGTGATGCGTTTCCTGCAGTGGCGAAGAACAGGCCATCACGGTGCACTGGACCTGCATTGCAGGTGTGTGTGTGTGGTGTGGGGGGGGTTGTTTGAATTGTGTGTGTGTGTGCACTATGTGGTTGCTGTATGCAATTTGTGTTTCATGTGTGTGTGTTTGTCAGTATGTTTTCCTTGTCTATCATACTTGACAGTGTCGTAGTACAGCCATGTGCTTTTTTGTTCTGCATACATACCTCCATCCACAACCACACCCACACCCACACAGGTGGCAGCATGTCTGATGGGTGCATGTCTACCAGCAGGCAGTTGTATGGGGCGATTACTGCTGTTTGTGGGGGGGCCTGCAACAGAGGGACCTGGGCGTGTGGTTGAGAAGGAGTTGTCAGAACCCATTCGATCACACAAGGTACGGGTTGGGTGTTGTCAAGTGAGTGTGGTTGGGTGTGTGTGGTTGGGCGTGTGGCTGGGTGTGTAGTTGGGTGTGTGTGTGGTCAAGTGTGTGTGTGGTTGGGTGTATGTGTGGTGGATACCTATGACCTCTGCCTTCCCTTGTGTACCTTTCACTCGTATTTTCCCCACCTGTGTTTCTCTACGCACCACTACACATACACCCCTTCCCCATACCCCACCACCATACATACATCCCCCCCCCCAAATATCAACAGGACCTCCTCAAAGATGCAGCACCCCTATACAAGAAAGCCAAAAAACTATACGATGGCATTGCAGCACAGCTGGTCACACAGGGGCACAGCCTCGACGTGTTTGCTGTGGCACTAGAGCAAGTGGGTCTGGCGGAGATGAAGGAGGCTGTGGAGCGTACTGGGGGCCTCACGGTGCAAACAGATACGTACACCAACCCTGTGTTTTACGAATCATTGCCCAGGGTGTTTTTGAATGACCCTGGTGCTCCTGGGTATTTAGGGTTGGTGTCGACTGCAACATTCGAGGTGTGTGCTGTGATTGATCGGTGGGGATTGGGTTGTATGAGGGGATTGTGGTTGGGGTTGTCTTGTTGTTTTTTTGGTTGCGCCGCTGCTTTTTGTGGTGTGTGTGTATGTGTGTTGTTTTTGTGGAGCAGTACCTGCAGGATTGCACACCATGTCATTGTCACCCCCCCCCCCCCGCTTTCTAGGTCATTCCATCCCGTGACATCAAGCTGTGTGGGCTCCTGGGCCCCGCTGCCGCCATGGAAAAAAAGAGTGTCGCTGTGAGTGAAAATGCAATTGGTGTATCTGGGACCACCCTATTCAAGCTACCCAGCATGGACAAGGACACCACCCTATTGACGTTTTATGATGTGGTGGGTGGGGGAAAGGACAAGGGGGGGCCTGTGGGGACGAATGGGGGGCTGTGGCAACAGTTTTTCTTGCAGTTTATTACAAAATACACAACTGGGGATGGGGAACAGCGATGCAGGGTGACAACAGTCACACGAAGGTATATTTGGGGTTGGTGGTGTTTTGTTGTTGTCAACATCATGTGTGCTTGGGTAAAAGACACATGCACGCACAAACACACCACCACCCCTCTCACAGGTTTGTGGATGGCAGCAGTGTAGCAGATCTCATTGCAGGGTTTGATCAAGAGACAGCCGCAGTGGCAATGGCCCGTTGGTGCAGCTACAAGATGGAAGTGGAAGACGAATTTGATGCGACACGATGGCTTGACCGTACCCTCATACGCCTCAGTCAACGCTTTGGAGAATACAACAAGGATGATGCAGAATCATTCGCCTTATCACCACAAATGTCCCTGTACCCACAATTCATGTTTAATTTACGACGAAGCCATTTCGTGCAGGTGTTTGGCTACTCCCCAGACGAGACGGCACATGCGCGGCTGCTACTCAACATGCAGCCCGTCGCAGATGGTGTGGTGATGATTCAACCACAGATATTTGCCTACAGCCTGTCCACCGAGGGACCAGAGCCAGTGCTGCTCGATGTGACGTCCATCGCACCGGACCGCATGTTGTTTTTGGACGCGTTTCACTATGTGGTGGTGTTTAGCGGGACCACCATTGCGCAGTGGAGGGCGGCGGATTACCAGTCAATGCCCGAGTATGCAGCGTTTGCAGCCATGCTCAAGGCACCTGTGGAGGAGGCCGAGAGCATCGCTGCACGCCGGTTTCCAGTGCCCCGCATCGTGCAGTGTGACCACAACGGAAGTCAGGCACGGTTTCTGTTGGCGCGCCTCAACCCGAGCGCGACGTACAACTCCACAAATGTGGTGGCGAGCGAGGTGATCATGACGGACGATGTGAGTTTGGAGGTGTTTTTTGCGCACTTGAAGGCGCTTGCGGTGGCTTCGTAAAAGGGGGGTGTAGTGGTAAGAAAAGTTACAAGAACACATTGTGGCAGCATCGCATGCATGAATGAATGTCAAAAGGTGGTGATGTTTCAAGTACATCATGCTGATTGCAGTGCACTCAACAACAACCATGATGATGATGATGATGATGATACACAGGGTTGTTAAACAACACGCACACAAACGATGCAGGTCCCTCGCACAAAAGGAATAAAACGTAAAACACACAACAGCAACACATATTTCCTCAACTCAAGTCAAACGATCCTTGCCCCTCGTGAATGACAAACATGATGCGCGCTTTCAACACTTCCTTGCTGCTGTACGGTGGCAACTTTATGTAATTGGCACACGTCATCACGGATGGCAAGTCCGCATCTGCCGCATGTTGCGCAAGGGGCCCCAAGCTGCCCAGGGAGGGCCCCAGGGAGGGTGCCGACGCCCCCTGCTCCCCCCCCCCACCCCCAGAATGCTTGCGCACCACTGTCAGCCTGGGTTGCAGCGCAGCAAGACCACCGGGTGGTAGACGTGGGGACCCCGTCACAAAGCGCAAAAACCGACGCTGCTCAGTTGCATCCATCTCCCCCAGCACCGCCAGCAGGTGCTGTGCCGCAGGAGATTGTGTGGTGTACCCATGATCAAACTTGATCACATCCGCCAGGCTCTCTGGCGTCCACGCTTCCGTGGTGCCGCACAGCAGCATGTCAATCTCCTCGGGGCTGAATGCCCGCAGCTGTGTGATGTCAAACACCTCACAAAATGCACTGGAAAACGCATCCAGCTGGGCATCAATCCCACTCCCCACGGTCGCGTCCACCACTGCCTTGACATACTCGTTCAGGTTGCTCGACGTGACTGGGGTGTTGTCTGGGACGCCCAGGTTGTACAGTGGAAACCCGGGTACCTGATACGTCAGACACAGGTCCTCCACTGCCACCCCGTCCACAAAGGCGGGGCCCCCTGCAGCCACCGCAGCAGCATTGGCTAGCTTTTCCAGCGTGTTGCCCAGGTCGGCGTCGATTTCGCGCACGTCGTAGAGGGACAGGGGGGCGCCGAGAGCACGTCGTAGCAGTGCATGGTTGAGTGGGATGTCCATGAGTCGGTGGTCTTGTAATGCCTTTGCCATTGCACGACCGAGGAGGCGAAAGTGTGAGAGGGTTTTCTTGCCCGCCTCCGTGGATGCCTAGTAAAAGGGGGGGGGGATGGGTGGGGGACGTGTTTTGGTGGGTGTTTATAGTCATGGTGAGGGTTGAAGGTGAAGAGAGCATATCGCATCCCACACATGCATTGACGCATACATCCACCGACTACACAGAAACACACATCATATAAAAACACCCACCACAACATCCCAGTCAAACCTGTCGTGTGTCCATGGGTGCAGGAAATAGTCCCAGGGGTGCATGCACATACGCATCAGGGTCGCCCCCCGCCCCCACCATATCCTCTGCAGGACACACCGCCACAGACCCGTCTGCTTGCAGGGGTCGGGGGTTGGTGCGCCACATGTGTAGCGAGCGTCGTTGTAGCTCATGGGAGAGCAGGGTGTAGAATTCGAGGGTGGGCCCCAAGCCGGTCCCTACTTCTCCTTGGTACTCCAGTTCTAGGAGGACCTTGTGTGATGCGTAGAGCTCCATGACCTTTGTTGCTGACTCAAGGATGCGCTTGCGGCTGATGCGCACCTGAGGTTGTGAGGGGTGTGTTGTGGGTGTGTGCGTGTGCATGGACATGTGTGGGTGGGTGCGTATAGACAGGAGCATGCGAGGTTGTGATGACAATACAATGCCTGTACATCACACAGATCATCACACACACCCCTTGTCATCAACATCCCCTCCACAAAAAAATCACACCTTTTGTCGTTGCAAGCGTGGCATGCGGTGTTCCCTAGCAGCACCACTCCCCCCCGCGCCCCGTGTGGCAGCATCCGCGTTGATCATCTGCTCCAGGCAATGCAGTGCCCGTACCATACCAAACGATGTGCAATACATGTACTGCCGTCGCAGGTCAAAGGGGGTGAGGAACACCAGTTCTTGCTGTGCCAGTGCCTTACACCACCGAGGTAACGACCCCCCACAAATAGCCACCACGTCTTTGAGCTGCTGTCGAAACTTGGCTGTCAGCTTGTCGCTCACAAACTCTGTAGCTGGTATCATACCAAAGGCCAGGGGGGCTGCTGCTGGACCACGAGCGGTCGCAGTGGTGGTGGTTGCTGCAACACGCTGTTGCCCAGCCCCATTCTTGTGCTGTTGTTGTCCTTGCATGTGCTTTTCCAGGCGTGTAGCAAGCGTATTGAGGTTGAAGAGCAGTCTCAGTAGATACAACAGATGCTGCCCATCAGTGCCACCCAGGCTGTTGGACAAGTCGGTGGGCACACTGGTGTCGAGCAGCAGCTCACACCCACCCACCCCATCGATCGCATGTGCCGCGGCAGGTGCGTGCGCAGCAGCAGCAGGTGGGTTGTCGAGTATGTCTGCATCACGTGTGGGGTCGTATGCACGGTAATACAGCTTGTGCACCTGTTCCCAGAGGCGCCGACGTCGACGACCATCCTCCCCAGCAGCATCCCCCATGGTTGTTGCAGCAGCAGCGGTGGTGTTTTGTGTGGCAGACCCTGCCCCTCCATCATTAGAGAGCTGTGCGGAGGCTTGCACAGCCTGAAACACAGTGGTGCTGGGGTGGAGGGTTGTCCCATCCATGGAAAACACAAGGCGGGGTGGCTGCTGTGCTGCTGCTCGTGCTGCGTGTGCGTAGCTGGATGGGTTGTTGGATGCAGAGGGGTGGTTGTTGCGTCTGTGGGTGTGTTTGTGTTTGTGTATGTGTTTGTGTATGTGCATGTATATGTATCATGTATATGCCAGCAAACGCAGTCACAGTGAGAGCACACAACATACCCGCCTCCTGTCCTCCCACCCAGTGCCGCACCACCCTCTCCTGGGTGGTCCAAATTCACGTGTTTCACACGTGACGCATGCCGTTGTATTGCCCCCTCCTGCCCCAGTGCATCATCGTCATCATCCTCATCATCATCCTCATCCATGTGATCATCATCTTCATCCTCGTCCTCATCATCACCATGCACCTCATCCCCCTCAAAGTGTCCCAACACGTCATCATCATACTCCTCGGCGATGTCCTCTTCCTCATCATCCACCTCAATCATCGCTCCATCTTCATCCACCATGTCACTGGTGCGACCCTCGAGCACCTTTTCAGGGGTGGCACCACGGCCACCAGACCCCTCCCCTTCGTTGCTCTGCATGGACAGTTGTCGCATCATATAGCGGGTGACACGACGCATGCTTCCGGTGCCCTGTTGCTGGGGGGTGCCGCTGCTGCTGGGGGTGCCCACTGGTGCGTCTGTGGATGCTTGCCGGCGACCACGAGGTGCACGAACTGGGTGATGTGAAGAGGGGTGTGTGTGTGTAGGGTGTGTGTGTGTGGGCAGGGTGTGGGGGTGTGTAGGGTGTGTGTGTAGGGTAGTTGTTTGACAACTGCAATGTTGTCCATGCACACCACCAACACCGCCAGCAGCACATGACAGGGGATCACATCAGTGAGGCAATACACATACTTGGTGCAGAGGAGGGTGGTTGTTGTTGTTGCTGTTGTTGACTGGAGCTAGGTGCGCCAACTGCTTGTTGTGTTTGAGAACGCAACCCCTGTGGCAATACACAACGGTGTGTATACATTTGTTATACGCACCACAGCATACATCACATCCCCGCACAGCAAAGACGCTCCCCCCATGGTACATACAATACATACAACCCCCCAATACACACCAAAAAACAGTGTACCTGTCGACGTGGTGACGGCCCCCCCTGTTGCCGCCCCCCCCCACTTTGCTTGGCGGGTGCCGAGGCAGGTGCTTTACCAGTCCCCCCCTCCCGCCCCCCCACACTCCCCGACCCACCCGCCTGTCGGTCCCCCACATGCACCCGCCCCCACAGAAAATCCTCCACTGCTGTGAGTGATGCCAGGGGATCCACCAGCACCACTGTGTTGCCATAGTCGCGTAGGTGTTTGCCTGCCTCGCTGTCCTTGCAGAGACATAGTTTGAGAGGCTGGTTGAGGGCAGCGAGGCCATTGGAGAGGGAGCTGCTGAGGTGCATGGAGTTGCTGCTGCTGCTACCCATGCCTGTGTGGGTATGTGTGTGTGTGTGAGAGAGAGTGTGTGTGTTAATTGGGGCACATACGTGTGTTGCACAGCATGTACATGTATAACCTCAACCACCACACCACAAATAATATCATCGCAACCACCACACCACCCCAACCATCTACCTGGTAACCCTGCCATGCGAAAGATGCTTGTCAATGGTGTGGGTGCTGGTACATATGTCACAGGCAATGATTCCAGTGACGACAAACACGACTGCAGGCGACGCACGAGAGACACCGCAGGGGGCTCCACCCCACTCCCCCTGGCCAGCAGCGCGTGTGCCACCATCGACAAGCGCTCGAGTCTGGTGCGTATTATGTCATCCTCCACCATGGTCCCTTGCCCCAGTAAATCTTGCCCCTGCAAGTACACCGCCAGGTGATGCAGGGCCCCGCTGTTGAGGAATTCAAACGTAGACACACGCGTGTCCCCGTTGCCCGCGAGCAGCTCGCACAGCGCGGTCCACGTGGCGGGCGTGTCGAGGTCGTCGCACAGCGTGCGCAGCGCGCGAATGCCATCTGTTTCCAGTGGTGCGTCGGCGTGGGGGCCCCCAAAATGGGTATCACACACGAGCCGGGCGCATTCGCAGGATGCCGTCGACACCCCACTCGTGCTCAGGGGAAACGAGAGGGGAGGAGGTGCTGTGTCCTCCGCGTCGTCCCCGCCTCGGCTGCGGTTTCGGGTGCCCGCCCTGGTTGCCCGACGTGTGCTGCGGGTCCCATGGGCCCCCCCATCAGGCTCCTCTGTGGTCGACAGCTGTCGGAGTGCATGCACAACACCTTCCTTGATGAAGTGGATGACAAATACATTGGGTAGCTTGACCAGGAGGGTGGTGGCAAGTTGCAATGCGGCACAAATCGCCCCCGATTCCTTGCTCATCAGTAGATTGGCGATAAAGGAAGAGGCGGGGAGGTCTTGGAGGAGGACGGTGAGCATGGCTGGTGATGCATGGTGGACGATTTTGGTAATGGTGGTCAGACACTTGGTACGAACCTGGAATGTAGTGGGGGGGAAGTGTGTGTGTATCGGGGAGAATGCACAACGTACAACTGCAAAAACGTCAACATACCGGTGACACCACAGTACTGGCATGCAGCTGCAACAAAATGGGCAGCAAATCTTCTGCAAACTGCTGCAACAGGTCCGGGTTGCCATCCACAAACACCTTGGCTTCCTCAGCCCGGGCCACCAGTTGGCGCTCGGGGGACCGGAGGGGTCCCGCGGTGAGGGGCACATCCACTTCCAGACGCCCCGTTTGCCCCACTGCCAGCACATACTGCATGGCATCTGGCACAGGTGGGAGCAACACCGACGCCAGGGTCAAACAGTCAAACGTCTGCTCACTGGAAGACAGAGCCCCGGCCCCCCCCAGTGACGTCGACACGCAGGCCCCTGCAGAGAGCAGCGCCTTGAGTGTGGTGGAGATGCGTGACTGCAACAGAAGCTCAAATGCAGGGGCACTGCCTGCTGCACATGTGGCAAGGAGCTTGATGAGGCCAAAGTAGGTGGAGACGGAGAGCTGGGTGGAGGGGGTGCCGCCCTCGGGGACGTCGACCAGCTGGCGGGCGGCGGCGACTACGCCACCGGAGGCAAGGAGGGCAAGGTGTTCTGGGTAGTTGGCAAATGCCACAGCTACACGAGTGAGTGCGAGGCATGCATTATCCACCACTTTGGCATCCTGTGTTGTGTTGGGTGTGATGGTCACACGTTGGTTGTCGCCACATTGTTGTAAGGGACATCACACCCACACCATACTGTCCCCGTACATCGTATTGCAAGAGGTTGGTGAGGATGGGGATGGCACTCTGGAGGGGCTCGAGGTGCTCTGCTGTGAGACCACGGCACATGTTGGCTGCTGTTGCGACTGCCACACGCTGCACACCGGTTTGGAAAAAGTCTATGTAGGACAGCACCTGTAGTCGTGGGGGGGTGGGGGGTGCATACAATGTGCATACCGCTACGTGATCATCCCCAACTGATCATCCCCACATCATGATAACCTTACCGCAAGCAGTGCACCACTGCGCAGACATGATTGTGGGTGCTCATTGGACAGCTTTTCCAGTGCTTGCAGGCATTGTTCTGCCAGGTCGATGTACTCAATGGTGAGCAGGCGCGTGCACAGTGCTGGCACACCATCATAGCGCACAATGGCCGAGCATGAGGATGGCATGACGTCGGCCAAAAACGTGAGGGCACGTGCTGCCAACACCAAGAGCTCGGGGGAGGACGCCACATTGAGTATGTTGATCTGGAATAACGTGGGGATGGTAGGTGGGCAGCATGTACTTCATACATGTACATCACACATGACACCACATACCAGCAGTGGTACTGTTTGTTCCACTGGGAATGCTGCCAGCATGTCATCGGTGGACATGGACAGCACCTCACACAGGTGGGAAAGTGCCTCGAGCTGCTGCATCTCATCGTCCGTGCGCAGTCCAGCAACAACCTCCTGTGTGATATATCCGTGTATGTACATGTACTGCATGTATCAGCACCACCCCCACTCAAAATAACACCACCCCACATGCACAGCACCTACCCTGAAGCGGGAGCCATCCATGCGAGCCACCCCTGGAAACACGTCGTCCAGTCCAGCGCCCAGTTTTCGCAGGAGCCCTTGCAACGCACTGTGCATACAGCACAACCATGTGTGTGCACCATGTGTGACCACCCCCCCACGCCCACCGCCCCTACCTTGTGGTGCCGCCTGCAGAGCGTCCCAACAACGCGGCCATGTGTTCATCCTGTGGGAATGTGCCACACATGTGCACTCCTGTCGTACCATGTCGCAAACACGCAACCACCTGCAATGCACAACCACCCAAGCGTACGTGATCGTCGTCCATCATGTCGTCCTCATTTTCCGAGCGCAACCTCCGTGAAGATGAGTCCATTTTCGCGGGTTGGGCCTCTTGTTTCTTATCCTTGCCAGCTGTGGCTGTCTGCCTTGACTCTTTGGTTGCTTGGGTAGCTGCCCTAGGCGAAACAGCTGCTCCTGCCTTTGTATCTCGCTTGGATGCGCGACCTTGTTGACAGGCACGCTTGTTGGGCTCTACAGCCTCTGCTGCTTCTGATTTTCTTCCCCTCTTGTTGCTCTTGTTGGTATTGGCTGCTGCACTGTTGGTTGATTGCCTCTTTCTGCTTCGTGTCTCCATCGCTCAACCAAGAAGGGCATCCATACGCCCACTCACACTGTTGCTGCTGATGTGCATCAATCTATTGCATGCTGTTGTATGTTGGGAAAAAGTATTGTGAGGTTCCTCCAAGGTTTTTGGCAGAAAATATATTGACTTTTGCATCCACTTGCATGCATTCACACGATGCTTGCACGATCGTTGCGTGGTGTGTCATCAGTGCTGCGTGCACGCCACCAGGGCTGCATTGCTGAGGCTGGATGGTTGGTGCATGCAGCAGTGGACGATGCATCCATGCCAGATGCACAATATCCAGCCTCATACACGACAGCTTTGATAGCAACACAACAATATCTCAATGCTGGTCATATACATGATGGCTTTTCAAGATCACATCGGACGTTTTTCTCCTGGGGCGGCACCACCGCCCCACAACCTGATGCTGCTGCAGTGCCGCTCCACGATGCTCCTGTGGAGGACGTTGCCTCCACACCGGAAGACACTCTTGCCAGCATTGATCCTGCACATCTGGTCGATATCGCCAACATGGCCGAGTCACAGGCACTGGAACTGGCTGCCGAGTCAGCATGGCCCAACACGGTGCTCGCTGAACATCTCATCACCCTGCTGCATACTGGAGGGGGGCTTGCTTGGTATGTTTTGTATGATGGTGGTGTGTGTTCTGGCTCACATGGATGTGGGTCCTCCTCACACCCACACCTACACACAGGATTGAGACTATTGCTGCACTGGCACTGGCGACGCGATTGATAGCATTCCCATTGACGTTGTACAATCAACGCATGGCACCCAAGTATCGGGTATGTTGAGTGGGAATATCATCGTTGCTTGGTGTACTTTGCTGTGTGAATGTCATTGTTGCTGTGCTTGCATCTCGCGTCATCCTCATGTACCACACAGGTCATGCGTGAAAAAATAAATGATCTCAATGCGCGTATGGTAAAGCAACAACAAATGGTATGGTTGTACTTGTGAGAGTCATATTTGTGAGAGCAATACTTGTGAGAGTATTACTTGTGAGAGGATTGCTGTTGAGATCATTTCGGGCATACAGCTTGTACAGCACAACCCCCACACATTCCCAGCCACTTTTTGCCCATCTCTCCCTCTCCAACAGTCGGGTACGTATGATCAGGCAAAGTTTGTTGCAGAGGCTCAAGCACTACACAAGGAGGACTATTTGATGCTGAAAATGTTTGGTACTGCTGTGGGTAATGGTATTGTATTCATCAGCTTCTTCCGTGCACTCCATCATCTGTGTGCTGCCAAGGTGCGTATAAGTGTTGTTGTTGTTTTGGTGGTCCAACTTCCTGTTGTTGTTGCTTGGTGGTTCTACTTGATCTTGTGTGTGCATGTGTGCACTTTGTGATGTGTGCAACATTACACACCTCCTTCATATCACCCCAAATTACCCCACACAGTTGCCATCCATGATGACGGGTGGTGCACTCTGGTTTCCCAACCTCACTGTTGCCGATCCCTACTACATCCTCCCGGCAATCATGGCAGCCACCATGTATGTTGGTGCAGAGGCCATGCTGGCAGATAGCATGCCGGGGGCAGATGAAAAACAGAAAGCCACATCCAGGATTGCAATGCGTGTGTTTTCGGTCATTGCACCTGTGCTGACATGCACACTGCCCAGTGGACTGCAGCTCTACTTTTTGGCAAGCACAGTGGTGACTATTGCCCAAGCCAAATTGCTATTCAATCCGGTAGGTAATCATGTTGCCGCTTGGTGGATGTCCACGCATGTCCACACACAACCCCATGAAACAACAGGTTGTGCGGGGCGTGTTGCGGTTGCCTCCCCTCAACGCAGAGACAGAGGCACCACCTACACCGCCACCGCCAGGCAGCAACATGGTTTTGATGGATGGCAAGTACGTGCAGGCATTTGATCGCCCACCCCCACGCAAGCCCAACAAGGCGCCCTGATCTGAGGAGTGATGGAATTTTGTGTTCTCGTGCAATCAGCTTTGTGTGCTCCTCAATTGAAACAAAAACTAGCATCACAAGCAGCAAGTTATGTATTAGCAGGCATCGTCCACGCACAACAAACAATAGAGGGCAGATGCGTGCAACACAACAGAGATTGTTGCAACGAGTGCTGCAGCAATTCCTCTTGCAAACACAGCAAGCACAGAGTGGGGTAGTGTCGGCTGCAGGCCAAGGCGTGTCAAGCTGCTCCAATGTGCCTACTTCCGGCATACATGCCCTGTCGTTGCGATTCTTCTCCAACTTGGGCCATGCACGCACTCCACAAGCCCTGGAACAGCACGTGGCCATGATCATGCGGCCATACATGCGAAAACAGGTATGTTGTGGGACAAGGTTACCTCATCACACGCAGTGACTTCATCAGCCATCCACACCTCATTCATGCAGGCGGGGCGTGGGCCACTGTTGCGCCGGTCATTTGCAAGTGATGGTGGTCCGCCACGCAAAGGTAGTGAGCTAAGGGATTGTGACCCACTGCACCATCTGCTCCATGTCACCCCCCCACTCCCCATCCCATATCCCATCCCACAGGCTTTGAGCGCTTCTACCCCAAGAATAAGCACCGTCGACCAAACAGTAACAACGCGGACAAAGCAGCAGAGGGCAATGCAGCCAAAAACGCCAGCAAGACAGCCAATCAATCGCCCAAAAACGGAGCTTCCCCGGCCGCCACGAGTGGCGGCATACAGCAGGCCGTGTTGTTGCTTATGATAGCATCGGTGATGGCTATGGTCAACTTGACTCGCTCTGATGTGCAGGAAGTATCATTCCAGTGGTTTGCGACACACTTGCTATCAAAACATGTCGTTGAAAAGCTTGAAGTCACCAACAAGTCAACGGTCAAAGTCTACGTCCGACCCCTCGCACTGCGTGACCTGCAACAGGCCGCCCGTCGTGCCCACAGTACCGCCGCTGCTGCCACCACCAGCGCTGCCACACACACTCCCCATGAAGCAGCACCAGGGGACCATGAGTTTTTTAGTGAGGAGGCCCCTGCGCCGGAGGGGCCCCCCTTGTCCACCGGGCCCCTGGCCATCCCCCAGGTGGGCCCCCGTGCGGTGTACAAATTCTACTTCAACATTGGCTCTGTGGATGCGTTTGAGCGCAAAATGGAAGAGGCACAATCTGCCCTGGGCTGGAAACCAGAAGAGTTTATTCCCATTACCTATACGAGTGAGTTTAGCTGGCAGTCGGAGCTGCTCAAGGTGCTGCCTGGGTTGCTCATCTTGGGTGGTGTGATGATGCTGACACGGAGGCAGATGGGGGCATTTGGGGCTGGGCCGGGTGGGATGGGTGGGCGGGGCATATTCAATGTTGGCAAGGCACAGGTGGGTACTGGGGGGGGTTACTGGGGCGTGTGGGGGTAGAGGGGTGTGTATCGGGGTAGAGGGATGTGTGGGTCGTCGATTGTACCCACATGTTTTGCGTTACCAACGCACAAACACACAATAACAATAACAACACCACAACCCCAGGTGGCAGTACTTGACAAGAATGCAAAAAACAAAACCATGTTTAAGGACGTGGCTGGTTGCGATGAAGCCAAGGTGGAGATCATGGAGTTTGTCAACTTTCTGAAAAACCCATCCAAATACAAGGAACTGGGTGCCAAGATTCCTCGAGGGGCCCTTTTGGTGGGCCCCCCTGGTACCGGCAAAACCCTGCTCGCCAAGGCAACTGCAGGGGAAGCAAATGTGCCGTTTCTATCGATATCCGGGTCGGATTTCATGGAGATGTTTGTGGGTGTGGGGCCTGCACGTGTGCGTGATTTGTTTGCGCAGGCACGTGCGCAGAGTCCTTCGATTATCTTCATCGGTATGCGTATGACGGTGGGGGTGTTGTGGGAGTATGTGGTGGGAATGTGGTGGTGTGGAGAGCATTCTTGGTGCACACCATGTGTGTATGGTGTATACAGTACAACAGAACACTGCTCTACAACAGAATGATACACACCCACCCACATTCACTCCCCTCCCCTCTCATGTAGATGAAATTGACGCCATTGGTCGGGCACGTGGTCGCGGCAACTTTGGTGGCAACGATGAACGGGAAAACACACTCAACCAGCTTTTAGTCGAAATGGATGGGTTCGCCCCCAACAGTGGTGTGGTGGTCCTGGCAGGCACCAATCGACCTGATATTCTCGACAACGCCCTGCTCCGCCCCGGGAGGTTTGACCGCCAGATCAGCATTGACCGACCGGATATCAACGGACGGGAGGCAATCTTTCGGATACACTTGGCTAAGCTGAAATTGGAAAAGGCAGTGGAATATTACAGTGAGCGGTTGGCCGCATTGACACCTGGATTTGCGGTATGCTTGGTTTTTGTGGGTGAGGGTGTGGGGGTGGTGTGGGTGCTTGTGGACAGGGGAAGGGTGTTTGTTGCTGTGAATATGGTGTGTGTTGGGGGGGAAGTAATGGTGTGTATCATGTGGATATGGTGTGTGTCTGTGCAATGTGGTATGTATTTGCCTAGTGTATGTATATGCCTGTGTACCTGACACCACACCGTACACAACCACACCGTACACAACCACACCGTACACACCAAACAAAACACCAGGGTGCTGACATTGCCAATGTGTGCAATGAAGCAGCCCTCATCGCAGCACGCAGCAACAAAGAAGCAGTCACCATGATTGACTTTGAATCCGCCATTGACCGCGTCATCGGTGGGTTGGAAAAGAAAAACAAGGCAATTTCTGTAGAGGAACGGAAAACAGTGGCCTATCATGAAGCTGGTCATGCTGTAGTTGGGTGGTTTCTAGAACATGCTGAGCCCCTGCTCAAGGTGTCTATAGTACCACGTGGGAGTGCTGCATTGGGGTTTGCCCAATACTTACCCAATGAGAATTTGCTGTTGACCGCTGAGCAACTGTTGGATCGGACATGTATGGCACTTGGGGGGCGGGCTGCGGAGCAGGTTATGCTGGGGAAGATTTCGACAGGGGCGCAGAATGATTTGGAGCGTATTACACAAACAACCTATGCGCAGGTGGGTGCTGTTTTTGTAGTAGGGGGGTGGTGCAACATGTTTGATGGCAACTGTCTGATTGCGTGCGTACCCACACACAATGTACCCTCCTCCTCTTGGCACCAACATCTTGACACCATAGACGCTTTGCCTACTGACAAAACCCCACAAAAATCACTACCCACACAAGAGACTACCCAAACACTACCCACACAAAACAACAACAGGTGAGTATGTATGGCATGAACCCCAAGGTGGGTCTGGTGTCCTTTCGAACAGACCCCAATAGCTTACAGCGCCCCTATAGTGATGCCACTGCTCGCCTCATTGATGAAGAAGCACGACGTATGATTACAGAGGCATATGAGCGCACGGTGGCCATCGTCCAGGAGAAAAAGGCCCTGGTGGAGGCATTGGCACAGGCATTGCTGAAAAAGGAGGTGTTGGGATTGGAAGAACTGGAGACCGTGTTGGGTGCACGACCATTTTCGAGCGCAGAGATGCGCAATATTGACAAGTACCGATCTGGGTTTGTGAGCATGGGGGGGAGTGAGGAGGAGGGGGGGGCGGGGGAGGAGGCGGCGGCTGTGGATGAGGAAGAGGTGGGGAGCACACAGCAGCAAGATGAGGAGGAGCGTGATGGCAAGGTGGTTGCAACGTGATGGGTTTTGTGTTTGTGATGGACAACTGGTTTTGTATCATAGAGCGTAACCTTAGTGTGCGAGAATACACCCTGGAGCAGCCTCGCACAGCCGCCTTGATTTGCTCGTAAACAACAACTCCTCCTTTCACTGTATTCGTCGTCCCCAACAGTAGTTCAGGTGTGTGCACAACAGCAATGCATTGCCAGCAACAGTAATAAACAGCAGCCGTCGTTGACCATCATACACCACCATTGGTTTGCATTCACAGGATGGCGACCAAACGAAAGGGTGGTACGTCCGGTAACAAGTTCCGGATGTCCCTCGGTTTGCCAGTGGCTGCAGTCATGAACTGCGCTGACAACACTGGTGCAAAGAACCTGTACATCATGGCCGTTGTGGGCTGGGGTGCTAGGCTCAACCGCCTGCCATCCTCTGCATGCGGTGACATGGTGATGGCGACAGTGAAAAAGGGCAAGCCTGATTTGCGCAAGAAAGGTTGGTTGTTTATGGAAGAGTGGGTGGTTGCACATGTCGTACGCGTTGCCATCGACAGCCGCCAACCTTGTACGCCACACCCACCCACAGTGATGCCTGCCGTGGTGATCCGACAGCGCAAGCCATGGAGGAGGAAGGATGGTACATTCATCTACTTTGAGGACAATGCTGGTGTCATTGTCAACAACAAGGGCGAAATGAAGGGTAGGTGTTTTTTGGGGGGGTTGGGGGGTATGTGTGGACAGCAGCAACAATGCGTTTTGACATAGCATATGTTGTTTCCTGGATGCTGCTCGTGTAATGCTGCTCATGGAATGCTGCTCATGTACATACATCATCATGCTCATTGTCATGCCTCGCATCATCATCATGCCTCACATGTCCCTCTTCCACAACAGGTTCGGCAATCACCGGCCCCGTGGCAAAGGAGTGTGCAGACTTGTGGCCTCGTGTTGCAGCAGCAGCTAACACCATCGTATAAGATGCGTGTATTGTGTGCCCCTTGTTGTTTGCCAATCTGCTTGATGTAACACTTTATATACAAATACAATGGGGAATTGCACAGTGGCAGCACTTGTTTGTTGGTGGTCTAGCCGAGGTGTTGCATGTCATCTGTGCGTCCACAGACAGACAGTGCACACAAGAGATGCCATCATCAACGCTCTTACCCACATCACACATATAAGAATGAAAACACACACACAATCTACAATCTCAATTACGCAAGCACAGCATCAATGGCCGTTCCCACACGTGTTGCCGTGTGCGCACACCGGCCAGAGCCAACAACCGTTTACTCGCAGTGAATGCGTGGTCGGGGAGCATGTTGGTATGCCCCATTGGCCCCTGCTGTGGGTGGGTGCTGCTTTTATCTTCACTGTAGATAATTTCCTTGATGCCAGCTTGGATAAGCAGCTTGGCACATTCATTGCAAGGGAACAAGGTCACATAGACACGCTGTGGGATGGATGATGGGGGATGGATGATGGGGGGGGGAGATTAGCAGAGAAAACGGCGTGTACATTTTCGCTTTTCCCACACCACACCACATACCGCGCCATCCACGGAGGCTGCATTCTTATTGAGCAACGCATTCATTTCCGCGTGACAGACGTACGGGTACTTGGTGTCCAGGGGATCCCCTGACGCTGCAGCCTTTGCCCAGGGAAGCTTGCTATCACAGCAGCCCCGTGGAAAGCCGTTGTAGCCAATACCAAGAATGACGTGGTCGTGGCTCACAATGCACGCCCCAACCTGTTTGTTGGGGTCTTTGCTGCGTTGTGCGGAGAGAAACGCAATGGCCATGAAATAGTCATCCCAGGACAGGTAGCCCACACGAGGGGCGGGATCGGTGTGGTCTAGCCTGCTGCGCATGGCAGGGATGAGTTGCAGGGTGCTGTCGGTGGCAGGGGGTTTGGGGGGCGGTGGATGATGATGGGAAGGCTGAATCATAATGTGTCGCCGGCGCAAGTATGCTGCTGTAGCCAAGCTTGCCACTGCTGCTGCTGCACCCATGGACAGGAAAATTTTGATGGTGCTGTCCTGCTGCATGGTTTTGATTACAGATTATATTGTCAAGATTGATGATGGGTTTCAAAGGAACCGAAATGCCCCCAATGCTACGGTAGACTATTGGATTGGCTGCAATAGGTTTGGAAAACTATTATGGTGGGCATCGTATGGTGGGTGTAGAAAGAAAATCACCTCTGTTGTTGTCTGAATACTATCGCTGTAAATGGTACGAATGCATTCACAGCAATAGCACATAGCCCATAGCCAGCAGCAATAACCTCTTATATATACATATCCACCTACCACGCACCACGATGGCCAATACCAGCCTCGCAGTCTGTGGGTGTAGTAGCAATATACGAAAATGCCGTCCACCGGGCTCACCAGCAGGCACATGGCCACACACGCCGTGGTACCACAGTACGTCACCGCTTTGTGTAATCCCCATCGTTTCACCATAGGAAGCTGTTTCACTCCGCGCCCTTGCCCATTTTCACAGCATTTTTTCATGACAAATATGAGGCTGTCAACGTATGGAGCCATTTGATACCAGGCATTTTCTTCCTGTTGGTGAGGTACGACGCACTGACCTGGGGAATGCCACCATCCATTTTTGGTATATTCACCCCCCATACAAACATACAGCTTGATGGGTGTGCGGACGGGCATCCTTGCCTACACCGTGTTTGGTGCATGTGCTGCAGTGACGCATCTGTGTTCCTGTGCTGCACACATCTACCCCGATTCCCATTCCCTTGAAAAGCTTGATCACTTTGGCATCACGGGGCTGATTCTTGGCACCACCATTAGTGCAATCATTGCCATGCAACATGGTGGCCCCATACCACCAAGCATGCTGTATGCAAGTGTGGCGTTGGCAATTGCAGCCATGATGCGACCTCTCCCACGAGTGATTGGCTTTACCGTGTGCTCTGTCATCATTGTGGGCATGCACGCATCCACCATATTCAACTGGAACCTGGGTACACAGTTGGGTGTGTACTTGGTGGCTGGATGGTGCTTTTTGAGGTATGCTGGTGGTTGCATGATATGCTGATTACTTCTCTCTCACTCCTGCACGTCACAACAACCACAACAGAAACGGAGGACACACCAACCGCTGGTTTTGGCTCACTGACCATCATTTGCTACACTATTTCGTGACATCTGCGTGCGTGTTGCATTTGTTCTACATTGACGCTGCACTTAAAGAATCCTTTTAGCTGTGTTGTGTACTGCTTTTTACTAGGACACTATTTAGACTGTAGTTATTATTACGGTGATGATGTTCATTGTATCTTTTTTGTACATCGGGATTTTATGTGATATATACACAGCGTGATGCTGCATGCCCAACATTGCAAGATGGCCTGGTGAACAAGGTATTTGAACGCAACTCGCCGCCATCGTGTCGGCAAAGCAGTGTTCAACACAAAGCAGCGCAGAGTTTGTCCTTTTCCTGACGAACAGCAGGCCATCAACAACCAGATCCCCGTGTTTCTTTCTCAATGGTGCGTGTGTCACAGATCTTGGTAGATTATTTGTATCGCATACACACGTGTATATCGTCAACAAAATCGCACAACAGGCAGTAACACCCCATCCACCACCACCGTTGCCCGTCAATGTGCCCCTGCAAGAGCTTTTGCGTATGCACCGCACAGCCACAGCATACTACCCTGCACATCAAGCAGAGTGGGATGCATGGCTTGTACACACTGCAGAACCACTGCTTGCAGCACACCATGTACGTCTGCCTGCCAACAACACGCTCGCTGACTTGTACCTATGTACGCATACACACAACACCCTCACACATCGCACAGGCATCGTGGCAGCAGCATGTCATCCCCGACTTGATTGCCTGTATAGTACGCTGCTGCACGGCTGTACAGCATGGTGTCTCATCAGCAGCATATGCACCATCATCAGCACCCCCTCAGCGTGCAGTGTTGGATGCACTTCGACTTGCTGCCACGTTGTTACATACACACAAACACCAGGCACGTGTACAACGATATTGTAGGCATGGTACTGTAGGTGCCTTGCACTTCACATGCTGTGTACATCATTCGTACATCCACCCATCATCAGGTTGACCATGCCGCACGCAATGCCATGCTTGCCACTGCTGCACAGCTGGCAAAGCCACAACCCAACCAGCAGGGCTTTTCTGAACAGCAAATACAAGCGCTTGCTGTTGTGCATGCAGCAGCAGCCCCCAGTAGTGGCACTGGTCATCAGGGTCGATTGATGGCATGTGGGGATGCGGCGGTGGTGCTTGCCAATGTGCTTGATTGGTGTGTGGGGTTGAGGAGGAGGCCATTGGAACAGCGACCATGGAGTCGATTGTATTGTGCATTGCTGAGGAGCTGTGCCAGTGTGTTTGCAGAGGTACATATTTTTGTGAGTGTGAGTATATCCATTGTGGGTGCGGTTGTGTGTGTGTATGAATATGTGTGTGTGTATGGAGGAAGAAATTTGTATGGAGAGGATCATGTGTGCTGATCATACACATGTGTGCACGTGTCTGCCACACGTGCGCGTGTCTGCGCGCCCACCAGCTCTCCTACACACACGCCCCCATATGTACACACACACCCATACACACACACACAGCTCCGGGGACTCCCAGACACAGTGAGCCTCCCCAGCATCACCACATCCCTCTGTAAATTCCTCACCTATGGCCTCCCCCTCACACCCACCCACACCAACACCCACCGCCCCACATCCCACCTACTCCCACCCCCACCCGCATCCCCCGCACCCCACCCACCACCCACCACACGGCGCTACATACCACCCCACATGCGCCGCGCACAGTCAGACATGGAGGATGCAAGTGATGGGGAGAGCAGCAGTGGGGCTTCAGAAGGGGAATGGGGGGGGGGGGGCAATGGTGACCCACTGAGGGGGGGAAGGGTTCGGTGTGCAGCATTACAGGTGTTGCAGGCACTTGCTCGGTGTGATTCGCAGGGTATACGTGGTGTATGGCCAATGTTCATGCCGGGGGGGGAGCGGGGGGGTTTGGGGGAGGTGTTACTGCATGACCCAGATCCCAAGGTGTGTGTGTTGTCAATGTGGGTGTGTGGGTGTCGTCAAAGTGGGTGTTTTGCGGGGGTATATGGGGAGTGTGTATGTCAAGGAATGAAACGTCAAGGTGTATGTTTCTCTAGACACATCCTAGCTCTTGTACAAATCATACCTACCCATCTCCTCACCCCCTCCACCATATCCTGCTCATACACATTCTTCATACCCCACATACCCACTCACACACAGGCACGCAGTCTTGCAGCCACTACCCTCATCACACTCCTCGAGGGCCCCCAGCAACGTGCCTTCATGGCCATTGCCGCCACACCAGACACAAAAAAGCAACCACCCAGGGGCTTCACCTCCCTCTCAGAAGCACTGGGCCATACCCTTGATGCACTCCATGAGTGTTTGCTGCAATCATTACACACAGAGCGCAGCGTGCAGGTGCAGCCGCCACTGCTGCGGGCATTGATGGCGTTGGTGTTGGGGAGTCCATATCAGAGGTTGACCCCGGGACTGCTGCTGTCAGTTGTGCAGGTAGTCAACTCTACCTTGGGTTGGGGGGGAGTGCATGTGTGTGGGTCTTGGAAGGCATGTGTGTGAAGTGGACATGGGTTTTGGCAGGCATGGGTTTTGATTTGCATACACCTACTTGCAACACGTATATGGATAAACTGGTGCATACAATCCTCCATTCAACACACCATGATTCACACATGCCATTGCACACCACCACACACAGGCTGTCGCACCCATGCTCTACCCCACACCCACTACCACCACCACCCCAGCAGCAGCAGCAGGTGCACTGGCAGTGCTTGCAGCAGCATTCATGCACAAGCACACCTGTCCTCATGTGGCACACTGGTTACAAGCCATGTCCCCCGATGTACAATTACTCGTGCATGCCCTCGTGTGTGGTGGTCATGATCCCCATGACCATGCTGTATGTCGCACTCATGTTGATGGTGGTATAACATCAACAGCGCACACAGCACACAATAGCACATTCGATGCTACCAATCAAACCAGTGCAACCATCACCATGAGCAGCAACACAGCAAACACGACAAATAGCAACACCACAGCAAACACTACTCGCCCATCATGGTATACAGTGCCTGAACGATTGACCGCCCTTCGTGGCGTGGTCAAACATGCCCCCATGGTGGTCAAATCATATTGGAACACATGTCTGCGGCAGGCGTGTGCACTCGTAGGTGCTGCTGGTCATGGGGGGGGGGTTCTTGGTACGCTATGACTATTGCTGTACACCATGACTGTTGTTATACACCATGACTGTTGTTATACACCATGTCATTACATGCCTGTCCATACAGCCTACCCATGTATCACCACACCCTCTCCCCATCAAAAGTACCACTGTGTACGCTCCCCTCACCCCCACACACAGAGAGGGACAGCGCCCCCCCCTCAGCTGCATCTACACCAAGAGCAGCAGGCCATCATACCAGCAGCAATAGCAACGGCGTGATGGAGCATTGTGCACAGCAGAGTGTGTTGCTACTCATGGAAATGCTTAGTCATACAGGTAGACAGACTGGTAGTCAAACTAATAGTCAGACTGGTACATCATCATCACCATCACCATCGTCAGCACCATCATCACGCTGGCAGCAGTTGAGTGACCTGGTGCTCACCCACGTCCTGCCTCACCCAAGCTGCTTGGTGCGGTGTGCCGGTTGCATGGCATTGGGTGGTATGCCGCTCGACATCCTCAACAGGGCTATGTGCCTGGGGCTGTTGCATGCAGCAGGAAGTGATGAGGAAGCTGCTGGAAGGTCTGCTGCACTCAAGGCACTGGGGGTGCTGTGTGCTGCTGCTGGGAGTGGGGGGGGAGGGGGGGGGGGAG
>VFQP010000296.1_pt1 | contig 116244 bp, 99 predicted proteins | sample 3512351 | NCBI WGS metagenome assembly VFQP01 (sample SAMN10412372, study PRJNA504923) | tailings metagenome | isolation source: Relicate 1 Philex TSF1 revegetated site | place: Philippines: Tuba, Benguet | collected 2017-08-29
GAATAGGTGGTCAGTTTAAACCGAAATGGGGTGGTCAGTTTCAGCGAAATCTCCAGCTTGCTATAGGTATAGTTGAATTTGAGGTAAAAACCTGGGGCTAGTCCGTTAGGCCAAGGTACGCTGTAGCCTTCTATAAAGATTTCTGTTCCGGGACCTGCTTGGTAGAGGCCTTCGTAAGCGGTACCAACTTCTTCTTTGGCCATGGCGACTGTCTGTCCGGCTGGAGCATCGGGATCTGGCAAAATGGGTTTGCTGTCTGTTTTTTTATAGGTATATTTGGTCATCTCTGCCAGTGAATTCATGCGTTGTTGGGCAACACCAACGCTGAGGTAGTGAAATTGGTTGGGGGATTTGTGTTTCCAGAAGAAGTTGGCCGAAAGCCTGGCTCCCCATAACAGGCTATGTTGATCGTCCAAGGTTTTTGGGCTGGGGTCATAGTACATAAAGTTGGTATTGGAAACAAATGGGGTTAAACTGATCCAAGTGATGAATTTTCTGGTCCATACCTCACTGATATTGGCGATCTCGTAATTGTATAAGCTATCTACGGAGCGTTTTTGTAATTGGATTTCTTTTTTGTGTTTGATGATGAACTGTTCTTTAAGTGCCATGTGGCCTATGGTATCCTTCCATTTTTTTGCAAATTCTGATAGGGCAGCATCTATTGGAATGCCTGTATAGTCGGTTTTCATTAATGTTAGCATGCTTTTTACATGCTGTTCCAATTCATCGTCGGTGATACTATCGGCAGTTAAAAGGCTAGCTAGCTTCTTTTTTGTCGGTTCGTCCAGAAATTTTTCGCCTAACATTTCCGTCATGATCTTGGTACTTTTATCTTGCTGAACGAGGGCTTCGTATTTTTCTATGGCCATTTTCCGATAGGCGGCGCGAAAATATTTGTTGGCACCACTTATCGACGAGGGGATGTAATTAAAATAACCTTTGGGAAGTAGGAAATTTAAGCCTAGCGAGGCTTTAAAATGAGTGCTCAGTTGATCTTCGGAGAATACTTGAAACAACTTCCCGTCTACTCCTGCTTGCAGTTCTAGGGTGGAAATAAACCAGGAGGATTTTTTTCCCAGTATCCTGCCTTTTAGCGAAATGCTAGGGTTCTCCGTCTCTACCTTAAAGCCTGTGGTTGGGCTTTGACTGCCCAAGATGGTATAACTAAAGTGGTTATAGATAGATTGGTTAAATGCGCCATTGGTCAGCGGTTTGGCATCCAATAGGCTTTGGTCTGGTGCATAATCTTTGAGTTTTTTAAGGTCTTGTGCTTTGGTGATGCTTAAGCTTAGGCATAATACCAGCATTGAGGCGAGAGGTTTCATCATTTGGTAGTTTTATTTGAGGGTTTATAGATAGGCAATTTAGACAACGCCTCATTCATTTTCAATACCTTATAATAGGTATTTTAATTCTATCCTATTTTTTATTCTTGATAGATGCTGCGGGTTTATACCTTCGAGAATAAAATATTTATTCAAATAGGTATTGACAAAATAATGTCAGACTCCTACCTTTGCACACCATCGGGTAAAACTGATATAAATTTGGTCCATTCGTCTAGGGGTGAGGACGCCAGATTTTCATTCTGGAAACAGGGGTTCGATTCCCCTATGGACTACCAAAAATACTGAAAACCAATGATTTACAATTAAAATCATTGGTTTTTTTGGTTTTAAAAGATACGGTAAATGCTCGCTGTTTTTCTTAAAACTGGGGTATGATTTGCCTGGTTCTAAGTGGTGCTTGTCCTGGTCCCCTGTTCGAGTTTTCTTTTTGTTGGTCTAGGGATATAATTATCATCTGCCTAAATAGCTTCGTAGTGCTTTTGCACTATTTTGCTTGAATAGTGCTATTCCGTCATGTGTTTTCTTTAAGGTGCTTGCTATTTTGGCGGTCTTAACAATCAGCAACGTGTATGGATAAAGTTTACTTATTCCTGTCCCTGTGATATAGTTCTTGCCAGTTAACAGGCGGGGCGGGATTTCACTAAATCCTATAGATATGCTACAGCAGTTGAGCGAAAAATTGTACCTGAAGTTCAAGAATGAACTCGAAGCTACTTATGCCTTAGGGCAAACAGAAATCAAAAAGCTATTGGCCTGTATTGCCTTGGTACGCAAGTACCTGCGTTTGTTGAGGGAGCTGGTCGAGCAGCATCCCTTTAGTGATGGGCAGGATGAGATTAATTTCCTGAAGCACATCAAGCCTCGTTTTTCTTGTTGGTTGATCTATTATGTGGAGCGTTATGGGATGTATAATTCGCGTCCTTTGGAGAGTGTGAAGGCTTTGTTGCGCCATTATACTGAGCAGTTGCGTTATTTACGCCACTTCTTTCGCCAAAATGAGTTCTATTACCAGTATTACAAGATGGCTGCCGTGGAGATGGACTACCTTTATTTTGTTCGTGGAACCGAGGTGCCCTCGATATTGGTGCCGGAAGTGCCAGAGGTCGACCCTTCATTTGGTACGGCCATGGACTACCTGTTTACCAAGTTCCGTGCTTATGAAAAGTTACAGGAATATTTATTGGAAGAGATTTCTAGGCTCAGTCGGCATACAGAAAGTCCTACAGTAGAAAGTGTTGCTAGAGGTGTTTCGCTGAAATGGACGGGCGACAAGACCAATCTGGTAGAGGTCATCTATGGACTTTTTTATACGGGCCAACTTAATAATGGCAATGCTTCGGTGGCCGATATCATCAAGTGGATGGAACAGCAATTGCAGATTGACCTGAGCCGATCTTATAAGAATTTTATCGATATCAAGAACCGTAAGCGGGATAGCCCGACCAAGTTTTTGGATAAGATGAAGGCCTTTATTTTACAGCGTATTGATGAGGATAATGCCTATCGGCCCAACCGTGGCATTGGGCTGATGGAAGATCGCGGAAATAAATAACACGTCCCTACCGTGGTGCTGGCAGCTTAAAAATTGGGTGTCTTTGAAACTTTGCTTTACCTCCCGGTGCAATGGGGCATCGGGAAAAAGCAAATGATATGTTAGCACAATTTACATGGCAGCAGTTTCTGCTTGCCGCAATGATCCTTAGCCTGATTTGGTATGCAGGGGTGATGCTGGTTTTTTACCGTAATGAATTTCTTGGTTTTTTTGGTGGAAAAAGTAACAGGCCTTTGCCCGAACGCTTGCCCCGACAGCGGGACAATGAGGTGCCGGTACTGGAGGAGGAGGCGTTGCACCAGCAGGGGTTGATGGGTAAATCACGGCTACCTGAGGGCATGTCAACGGTGGCCATGGGGAGTTTTGGGTTTTCCCAAACCGAAGAGCAAAGGGAAACGCAGGTCGGGCTAGTGCCCGATGTCTTGCAGGAGCTGAAGGAAATTTTTTCCATCATCGAAAAAGAGGATGGCAGTAAAAAAGACTTCTTTAACCTGATGGATATGGTAAGGGAAAAATTTCCTGGGATCGCTTCCAATCCGAATATCCCACGCATCAACCAGTACATCCGAGAGCATGCTCCCTTTTTGCTGACTGCCCAGGAACTGGAAAACCTTTGGGACTAATCCATCATTATTTAACAAAAATCTTTATGACCGTCAGGAACATCTGACGATTGAAAACAAACCGAGCTTGCGAGCTCATGAAATAAATTATTTTCAGATGAAGCCTACTTTTAAAATAACGATAAAAAAACTGCTTTCCCTGAGCTTATTACTGTTTTTTTCGCTCTTAGCCGCAGCACAGGACGGCAACCAAGGGATACAGGAGGCAACCAATAAAGTGAAAGGGTATTTCGATACGGGATGCGATCTGATGTATGCCATCGGTGCGGTGATCGGCATCATTGGTGCAGTGAAAGTGTATGCCAAATGGAATGGTGGCGAACCCGATACCAATAAGGTGGCCGCGGCCTGGTTTGGCAGCTGTATTTTTTTGGTGGTGGTGGCTACGGTATTGAAATCTTTTTTCGGGATCTAACCATGGCCAGTATCTATCACATCAATAAGGGTGTATCCAAACCGATCATGTTCAAAGGCCTTAAGGCACAGTACATCGCTTACCTAGCGATCGGACTGGTGGTTTTATTGATTGCCTTTGCGGTTTTGTACATCTCTAGGGTCAGCCTGTTCATTATTTTACCATTGGTTGCAGGTTTAGGGACAGCGCTTTTCATGTTCACTTTTCGGCTGAGCCACCGTTTTGGTGAACATGGTCTAGGCAAGTTCATCGCCAAACGTGGATTGCCCACCCATCTGAAATTCCGTTCCAGGCAATTATTTATCAAATTAAAACAACGTTGACCATGATCGAGGCGAAAAACATCCTGCCTATCTATAAGATAGAAAACAGTTGCATCCTATCGGTACAGGGCGATATTACCATTGGCTATGAAGTGCATTTACCGGAGATTTTCACCCTTTCGGACAGGGACTACGAGGCTTATCACCAGACTTGGGTAAAGGCGGTCAAGGTGTTGCCGCAGCATTCGGTCTTCCATAAGGCGGACTGGTTTACTTCGGGTAGCTATAGGGCGGATTTTGAAAAGGTTGACGGTAGTTTTCTATCCCGTAGCAGTGAAAAGTTCTTTAACGAAAGGGAATGTTTAAATCACAGTTGCTATATCTTTCTGACCAAAAAACCAAGGGACAGGAAACTTTCCAGCTCGGCCTACAGCAATATCCTGCGCAAGTCGATTGTACCCGTTCAAATGGTCAGTTCGGTACTGCTTAGGGATTTTTTGGATAGTGCTGGTCAGTTTGAGCGCATTTTGATGGATAGTGGTTTTGTTGCATTGAAACGGTTGGATGATGACCAGCTGGCAGGTACGGCGAACCATGCGGGCATCATTGAACGCTATTGCTTTTTACAGGAAGCAGGCGCACAACCTATCATCAGGGATATCCATATTAGGGATGAAATCCGTGTGGGCGATAAAAAGGTGGAAATCTATACCCTTTCGGATACCGAGGATTTGCCCTCGCTTTGTGGTAGCCGTATCAACTACGATAAGTACAGCACCGACCGCAGCAAGTTCGGTGTAGGCTTTGCCAGTCCCTTGGGTACGCTTTTGAACTGTAACCACATCTATAACCAGTATATTTTTATCGAGGATGGGCAAAAGACCATCAAGCGATTGGAGGCGAAAAAGCTACGTTTGCAGTCTTTATCGGCCTATTCCCGTGAAAATGCGATTGGCAGGGATGCGGTGAACGATTTTCTGAACGAGGCCATTGCCTCTGGTAGAATGCCGGTCAAGGCGCACTTCAATGTGCTGGTCTGGTCAGATGACCTGGAAAAAGCGAAAGACTTGAAAAACCTGGTATCCTCGGCTATGGCTGGGCTGGATGCCACGGCCAAGCAGGAGACCGATGGACAGGCGCAGGTGTGGTTTGCGGGACTGCCGGGCAATCAGGCGGATTTTCCGATGAACGATACCTTTGATACGTTCGTGGAACAGGCGACCTGTTTCTTTAACTTGGAGAGCAATTACCGTTCAAGTGTGAGTGCCTTTGGCATCCGTATGGGCGACAGGCTTTCGGGCAGGCCAGTGCATGTGGATATTTCTGATGAACCGATCAAGCTGGGTTTTACCACTAACCGCAACAAGTTCATTTTGGGGCCAAGCGGTAGTGGCAAATCTTTCTTTACCAATCATATGGTCAGGAGCTATTACGAGCAGGGTACGCACGTGGTGCTGGTGGATGTGGGACATAGTTACAAGGGACTTTGTGATCTGGTAGGTGGCTATTATTTCACCTATTCGGAAACGGCACCGATCAAGTTCAATCCTTTCTTTTTGGCTGATGGGGATGTACTGGATACCGAGAAAAAAGAGAGCATCAAGACTTTATTGCTTGCACTTTGGAAAAAGGATGATGAAACCTTTAGGCGGTCAGAATATGTGGCACTATCCAATGCCCTGACCTTGTATTTCGAGCATTTGGAGAAAAATGCGGATATATTCCCTTGCTTCAATACCTTTTATGAGTTCCTGCTATCGGAATATATGCAGGTGCTCGAAGATGGCAAGGTAAAGGAAAAAGATTTTGATATTGGTAATTTCCTATATGTGCTCAATCCATATTATAGAGGCGGAGAGTTCGATTATCTGCTGAATGCGACCGAAAATCTGGACTTGTTGAATGAGCCTTTTATCGTGTTTGAACTGGATGCGATCAAAGACCATCCGATACTTTTTCCTGCGGTTACGCTCATCATTATGGAGGTATTTATTTCCAAGATGCGCAAGCTGAAAGGGGTTCGGAAGATGATTTTGATCGAGGAATGTTGGAAGGCGATAGCCAAGGAAGGCATGGCTGAATACATCCGTTATCTGTTCAAAACCGTTCGGAAATTCTTTGGCGAGGCGGTGGTGGTGACCCAAGAAGTAGAGGATATCATTTCCTCTCCTATCGTCAAGCAGGCCATTATCAATAATTCGGATTGCAAGATCTTATTGGACCAGTCCAAGTACCAGAACAAGTTCGATGCGATACAGGAGCTGTTGGGACTGACCGAAAAGGAGAAGGCGCAAATCCTTTCAATGAACAAGGCCAATGACCCCAAACGCAAATACAAAGAGGTTTTCATTTCATTGGGTGGGCAATACAGTAAGGTCTACCGTACAGAAGTGTCGGTGGAAGAATATTTGGCTTACACCACCGAAGAAAGTGAAAAGATCAAGGTACAGCGATATGCCGAAAAGTACGGGAGTATGCAAAAGGGCATTGCGATGCTGGCTAACGAATTACGAAGTAATCATGAGGGCAAAACAAATCAATAAATACTTCCGAATAAATCAGAAACCAAACCCCATAACCGTATGAAACAATTTATTTTTTTGCTAGCGATAGCCATGTTTGCTATTGCCTGTCAATCGGACAAGGTACGTCCGTTTATTCCCGGTACCTATGTCAATAGTGCTGGAAGCGAGTTCAGTGTGGCCGATGACACCCTTGTCATTGAGGCTTCAGAAAGCAACAATTTTCAGATTAAGCGAAAAACGGGCTTTAACCTAATGAACGAAGGAAAAGTGGGCAAAAGGGAATATGAAACCGAGAACTGGAATGCGGTCTATGATGAGCCCACCAAGACTATGACCGAAACCAAAAAGGGAAAGCTGATAACCTTTTATCCCGATTCGGGGATGCTGATGGTAGGCAAAAGGACGTATCAAAAACTCCAAACGAAGTGATCTTGAATACCATTGAAAACAAGATTACTAATGAAAAACTCAATTAACAACAGTTAAAAACCATGAAAATGATAAAAAGTATGAAAAAGTACATGGTCATCCTGCCGATGAGCGCCATGACCTTGTTTGTGGCATTGCCCAAAGGGGCGAATGCACAGATAGCGGTACTGGAGGTCATCAAGGCTGGGGTGAAAAAAGTAATCAAGGCGGTTGACCTGAAGGTACAACGGCTACAGAACGAAACCATCTGGCTACAGAATGCGCAGAAGGTGCTGGAAAACCAGTTGTCCAAACTCAAACTGACCGAGATTGCCGATTGGACGGAAAAGCAGAAAGACCTTTATTCGGGCTATTACGAGGAGCTCTGGAAAATCAAATCGGCCATTGCTTACTACAAGCGGATCAAGGATTTGACGGTAAAGCAAGTGGCCATTGTCGACGAGTACAAATGGGCATGGGGACTGTTCACCAAAGACAAGCACTTTAGCGTGGACGAACTCGGGCAGATGGAGCTCGTCTACAAAGGCATCATGGATGAGAGCATCAAAAATCTGGACATGATCATTTTGGTCGTGAACTCCTTTAAGACACAGATGAGTGATGCCAAAAGGCTGGAAATCATAGGTGAGGCTGCAAATAAGATGGACGAAAACTATAACGACCTCAAGCAGTACAACCACCAGAATATTCTACTCAGCATCCAACGGTCAAAGTCATTGGATGAAACCGCTAAACTAAAGGAGATTTATGGGATTAGGTAAGTTAAAAATAGTTTGGTTGCTTGTAGTGGTCTTTATGGGTATTTCTTGTTCAGCGCAGACCTATGCCGAGTTTTTTAGGCAGAAGAAAACCCAGCAAAAATACCTGATGGAACAACTTGTCGCACTAAAGATCTATGCGGGCTATCTTAAAAAAGGCTATGATATTGCAAGTTCTGGGCTGAATACCGTAAGGGATTTTACCCGTGGGGAATTGGGTTTGCACGATGCTTTTATCCGCTCGCTCAAGACCGTTAGTCCCGTGATCAAAAACAACACTAAGGTCGCTGACATTATCCTATGGCAACTGGAAATTAGTCGGGCTTTTAGGGGGATCAGTTCTGGAAGTTTGGGTACCATGGCTTATATAGATGAGGTCAAAAGTGGGCTGATGGAGGCATGTGATAGCGATCTGGGGGAATTGTTATTGGTCATTACCTCGGGCAAGATAGAAATGAAGGACGATGAAAGGTTACAACGCTTGGATAAGATCCATGCCTCAATGCTGGATAAATATGCTTTTGCCCAAAGTTTCTCTCATCAAGTCAATTTAATTAACGGGCAGCGCCAAAAAGAGCAACGATCCATTGAGGAATTAAGGAGGTTTTATGAGACCAATTAAATATGCCTTTGGCCTGCTTATGGTGTTTTTGGCGACCCTTATTGGTGCTGGCAGCAGCTTTGCCCAATCGCAGGAAGCACAGCAACTGCTGTTGAACGTGGAGAAATTGGGCCAGTTGAAGAATATCCTCTCGGATATGAAGCGTGGCTATACCACGATCAGTAGGGGCTATAATTCGGTCAAGAACATCGCACAGGGCAATTTTTCTTTACACGAAGTTTTCTTGGATGGATTGATGCTGGTCAGTCCAGAGATCAAAAAGTATAGACGAGTTGCCGATATCATCACTTATCAAAAGCATATCCTGGGTGAGTATCAATCAGCTTTTAACCGTTTCAAATCTTCTTCAAATTTCAGTACAGGGGAAATCGATTATCTGGGCAGGGTGTACAAACAGCTATTTGAGCAGAGCATGGATAACCTAGACGAACTTTTGGCGGTCATTACCTCATCCAAGCTCCGCATGAGCGATGACGAGAGGCTTTTGGCCATCGATAGGATTTTTGAGGATACAGAAAACAAACTGATGTTTTTGCGCCGTTTCAATAAAGAGGCCAGTATCCTTAACCTCCAGCGCCAGCGGACAAAGAACGATCTGAAAACCACCCAGGGCTATTTTGGGATAAACTAGCATATGATGAAAAAAAGTGTTTTTTTAACCGCATTTCTTGTGGTAACTGCCACGGCTTTGCCCCAAGTTTCAAGTGCACAGGGGATGGCCGAAACACTCACTGGCATGCAACCCGTGCTGGACAGGGTGTATAGCGAGATGCTCCCCCTTTGCGGTCGGCTGATTGGGGTCGCCCGTGGCATAGCGGGTTTTGGCGCCCTATGGTATATCGCCAGTCGGGTGTGGCGCCAAATGGCTTCCGCCGAACCCATTGATTTCTATCCCTTATTGCGCCCATTTGCGATGGGACTTGCGATACTGCTGTTTCCGATGGTCATTGCCGTGATGAACGGCGTTCTTGGGCCGACTGTTTCGGCTACTGGAGGAATGGTCAAGGATTCTGGTAGGGCGATCGAGGTATTGCTCAAGCGTAAGGAAGCCGCTATTAAAAAGAGCAAGTATTACGAAATGTACGTTGGCGAGGATGGTCGTGGAAATGCGGACAAATGGTATAAATATACGCATCCAAAAGACCCCAACCGTGAAGATGAGGGCATGTTCGAGGGGATCGGTAACGACATCAAGTTCTTTATGGAAAAGCAGTCCTATAACTTCCGAAATTCCATCAAACAATGGATGAGCGAGGTGCTGGAGGTACTCTATGCCGCCGCTAGTCTCTGCATCAATACCATTCGAACGTTCTTTTTGATTGTGCTTGCGATTTTGGGACCACTGGTATTCGGATTTGCGGTGTTCGATGGTTTCCAGAATACGCTCACGGTATGGCTGGCAAGATATGTGAATATTTTTTTGTGGTTGCCCATTGCCAATATCTTCGGCAGTATCTTGGGACAGATCCAGCAGAATATGCTGAAGCTCGATTTGGCGCAGATCGATGCGCAGGGCGATACCTTTTTCTCCTCGACCGATGTTTCGTACCTCATATTTCTGGTCATTGGGATCGTCGGTTATTTCTCGGTTCCCAATGTGGCCAATTACGTGGTGCATGCTGGTGGAGGCAATGCGATTCTGCAAAAGGTCAACTCGATCGTGAGCAGTACCAGCAGTGCCGGGATGCGTGGGGCATCGATGGGTGCAGGTATGGTGGCCGATGCCTTGGGCGATGGCAAGCGGAACATGAGCGAAGGCTATGCAGGGCAAAGCTACTCGGATTACTTCCCACTGAAAGGTGCCTCAGAACATCAAAAAGATAAGTTGTCCGGCAAATAACCTATTAAACCCAATTTTATGTTTACACAATTCAAAAATATCGATACCGCTTTTTCACACATCAAAAGGTTCAGCATCTTTCTGATCCTGGCCTGCGTAGTGATTGCTGGATTTGCCATCTACAAGAGTTTTGAGATGGTTAAGTCCATGCAAGCAAAGGTTTACATTCTGGCCAATGGCAAGGCGATCGAAGCCTTCAGTACCGAACGGAAGGATAACCTGCCCGTGGAACTTCGCGACCACATCAAAACCTTCCACCACCTGTTCTTTACCCTCGACCCCGATGATAAAGTGATACAGGGCAATATTTCAGGTGCACTGGATTTGGCCGATGAGAGTGCAAAAAAAGCCTATGATAACCTGCGGGAACAAGGCTATTACAACAACCTGATCTCAGCCAATATCTCCCAAGAAATTACCGTGGACAGTACGAGGCTGGATGTCGACCAGTACCCCTTTTATTTTAGGTGCTATGCGACCCAAAAGCTGATTCGGTCGACTTCAGCTACGACCAGAAAACTCGTTACCCAAGGGTACGTAAGGAACGTGGGGCGTAGCGACAATAACCCCCATGGGTTTTTGATCCAGCGCTGGGAAACGTTGGAAAACAGGGACGAACCTAATACCCCTTAAAGCGATGAGATTATTTAAAAAAGCGAAAAAAGAAACGGTGTCAACAGATGCGGTTGCCGAAAGAATTGCGGGTCGTATCGTTGCTCGGCAACGGCAATTGGCGGATTACCTCAACAGCAAAACGGCAAAGTTTAAAAGTAGACGTGTGGCCTATGTGCTGATGATGGGCTGCATTGCCTTTGCAGGGTATTGTGCCTATCTGCTGATCAGTTCGATTAACAATTAACTATTAAAAAAATGGAAAGAAAACAAAAGGACAAAAGAAAGGTACTGCTCATGCTCCCTTTATTGGTACTGCCTTTTCTGGCACTGGCATTCTATGCCATGGGCGGAGGTAAGGGCAACGGGCAGGCGAATTTTCCATCGAACAAGGGGATCAATACCAACCTGCCAGATGCAAGTTTTAAAAAGGAAGACCCCAAGGATAAAATGGGGATTTATGCCTTGGCTGGAAAAGATTCCAGTAAGGTGGAAAACGGTATCCAAAATCTAAGCGAACGTTTGGGCTTTACTGTTAGCGAAGACGTGCAGACCAAAGAGATTAACATGAAACTGGAAGCACTGGATAAGGAGATCAACCGCCCTGAGGTAAGCCCTGAAAAAAAGAGCTACGGAACTACTGGTGGTCAATCCCAGAGCCTCAAAAGCGATGTCGACCGACTGGAAATGCTGATGAAATCGATGCAGTCGGGCAAGGGGTCCGACTCCGAAATGGAACAGCTCAACGGGATGCTCAACAGCATTATGGATATCCAGCACCCCGAGCGGGTACGGGAAAAATACCTCAATCAAGTGACGGGTAGCCCCGATAGTCTGTTCAAGGCCATACCAGCGGTCATCGTATACAACCAACGGGTGGTACAGGGGGCAACCATCAAATTGCGTTTGCTCGATAGCGTCAAGCTCAATGGCCAATGGGTACCAAAAGGGCAATTTCTGTACGGCATCTGCAATATCACCAACCAACGCTTGTTGCTCGACATCAAGACCATTCGACTGGGCAACCGCATCGTTCCCGTTGACCTTTCGGTCTATAGTCTGGATGGCATCCGTGGTATCGAGGCACCTGAAGCCCTGTTGACCGATGCCATCAACGGTGGCTCGGACGATGCCGTCCGCAATATCCAGTTAATGGGGCTAGACCAGTCGATGGGCGCCCAGCTGGCGGGTGCGGGCATTGAGGCGACCAAGAACCTGTTTTCCAAAAAGGTAAGACGTATCAAGGTCAAGCTGAAGGCGAACCATCCCATACTGCTCCGCAACAACAAACCAAATCAATCCATTCGCTAACTAAAAAAATATCGTTATGAATTTGAACAATTTAGAAGACCTGAAAGATGAAATGAAAAGGTTGGGCTTTAAGGATAAGCTCATCGAAGAAATGGAAGGCTACATGCGGGAAAATGCCCCAGATTTTAGGTTGCACGACATTGCCAAGGCCACCAAGGGGCAGGTGGAAATGACCCTGCATTTCAAGCAGTCGGGCCAATCCGAATTCTATTATTTCAACAAGTTCGAGGTAACCCATAACCAAGGGAAAACCCTACAGGAGGGACAGAAATATGTGGTTATTACCCAGCCCGAAGAGGCAGGCAAGCAAAATCTGATCAAGTCGTTCTTGAATACCGAGGAAGCGATTGCCTTTTTCAAGAAACAGACGGGCAACAGCGAACTCGCTATTGGCAAGGGCGAGAACAATAAAGAGTTGGTGGCCAGTAAAAATATGGTCGCCAATATGGAGAACGGCAAGGTCAATTACGTAAACAAGGAGTTCCAGCGCACCTATTACGCCAACCCGATTTCACAGACCTTCTGGATCGAAAAAGGCAGGGGCTTTAAAGCCGAGCAGGCGGTCAACCTGATCCAGGGCCGTTCGGTCTACCGTGATGACATGATGAACCTCTCGGGCGAACCGTACAAGGCGTGGGTAAAACTGGATTTTGAGAAGGGTAAAGACCGTTTCCAAAACTACAGCACCAATCAGTTCCACGATCCGCAATACGGTTTTGATTTAGCTAAGATTTTGGATAGGTTTAATATCAAGGAACTGGAGGACCCGGCAAAACGTGAGATTTTGGAAAGCTCGCTACGCAATGGCAACCGTACGTTCGTGACCAGCGAAAAAGATGGCCAGCCGATGAAGCTGTTTATCGAAGCGGTACCACGCTATAGCCAGATCAATATGTATGCAGAGAACGGCAGGCCCGAAAAAAGGGAACAGTTTCTAACCAAGTCAGCCATGGAAGCCACCCAATCGAAAGATAAAGGGGCAACACAGGATGTTGAGCAAAGGCAGGGTGTAAGGATATAAATTAGAGAAACTAAAAAGGGGCACAGTAGATATTTTATCTATTGTGCCCTTTTTAACTATATGGATAATAAAGCTTTCTAATCAGAATTTACTTAATGTTTGCCCGATGTGGCTTAATTGGCTCGTTATCAAACTCTATATTTGTATTTTTAATTATGGTAAAAAATAAAATTGAGCATCTAGCTGAGGAATTAGCGGCAAAAAATCATAAACATTTTATAGGTGAGGCTGGCAAGAGCATAAATGTGTACGAGAAAGCGACAGGACAGACAATCTCTGTTAGTTCAGAAAATGATTTCATGCTCATTTTGACTAATGGATTATTGACTAATCCTTATTTGGTAGTAGGACAAGATAATGAAGGAATTTTAACTGTGTCATGGCCAAAAGGTGTAGTTTGTCAAACCGATGATATAGGTGACGTATTGAATATTTTTTACAGTAATAGAACTTATATTCATCATATCTATGAAGATTTGGAATTTCCATTCTTCTTTTTGAAGATCGGGATGTTGTTTAGCCCCCAACTCTATAACAGTCTTAGAGAAAATCCAACAAAAAATATATACGATTATTCAATATCGCAGCTTACCAATGATATTCACAAGGAAAGATTGGGCTTAACATCTTCTCGGACTATGGATTTTGGAGTTCAAGCAGCATTTCTAAGGGAAAACCCATGGGCTGAAACTTCAAATAGAGAAAGTATCCTAAAGAAATCTGCACTGGAACTTGATTTTGAAACAATTAGAAAGGAAAAATACAATTGGGCGCCAAGTAGATTATCTTCATTCTATCTTATGTCCGATAGTGAAGATAATCGATGGAATTTGCGTGGTATGTTCGGAAAGCCAAATCGCAAATCAATTGTTGTTGAATTAAAGACAACGCATCTAATGAGTATGATCAAGGTTGATTACCGATGGGTAGAAGCTTATGATACAGAAAAAGATCCTGATTTTATAGAAAACTACTGGTCGAGCAAGCCATTTGTGTCCGGAAGCCAAACCTGGGAATATCTTTATGAAGGAGCATTAGAACCAATTAATCCAGAGCAGATTGAGTTCTTTAAAGAGAGACCTTCAAAAATTTAAGCGTAAAAATGAGTTAGCTTTGCATTATATACTTCCCTGAGAAGTCATTCGTGTGAGGTATACATAGTTTTCTCCTACTTCAAACCAACAAAGATCCATACAGCATTTCCATATCCTTCTCTTATCGTAATCGTTAACATTGGTACAGAATTGCCTTTTGAAACCTTTCTTACGAAGTTCTTCGGCCTTAACAGTAATCTCTTTTCCTTCTTGCAATTGATAACCCACCAAAATTTCGTAGTTTCTTTTGATCGCCTTTATTACTTCGGGCAACTTAGGATGCATTGCAGCCCTGAACTCCGAACGAAGCCTACTATTAAAGTTGTTCTTGCAGTTTACGTTACAATATTTTTGGTCTTCCCTCCCATAGAGCTCCTTTTCGCAATAGGCACACTTTCTGACCTTTTTAGTTCCCCCTGTTGGTTGCATAGCAGTTCTTTTTACCAGTTATTAACGTTTGTTATCCGATAAATGTTTTTGGTAACCATTAACGGATATGGTCATCGGTTAACGGCTATAGCTAACAGTTAAGTTCATTTTTTATGCTGCTTATTATAAAATCGGTGATCAATTTTGCTTCAAAACTTTAAAATAAATCGTTATGAAAAATAATATTTTGGCTTCAGAAGCTTTTTCGTCTAACAGAAAGCATTACTTTTTAGATTTTAAACACGCAGAGAATAATACCAATTTTATTCAGATTACCAGAAGCGATCTTTTGGCAGATAATACCTACAAACGTTCACACGTCATTGTGTTTGAGGAAGATTTCCATTTTCTGATACAGGCCTTTGCCTCGCTTTTCCAGAGTGCAAGTTATCTTCAAAGTTCAGCCAAGACCATAAAACGCTCTGCTCAAATGCGCCAAGATGAAAAGGTAAATGGGATAAAGGGCTGGGAGGCTGAACTGCGTCCGCGTGAAAAAATGCTGTCTAATGGTGCCGACCAAATGGACAATTCCGAGCTTTTGGCCATCCTTATCGGTTCTGGCACCCCAAACGAAACAGCTGTATCTCTTGCGCAGCGGATACTGGAAAGTCTAAATGGCAACCTTGAGCAACTGTCCATTATGGATGCAGAGATGTTGTCACGTTTCAAGGGCATGGGCATAGCGAAATCCTGTTCAATCATGGCCGCCATGGAATTGGCAAGGAGGATGCAATAATCCCCTCACCAGTTAATAATTGCATTTAATGTTTTGGGTAATTTTTTTCAATCCATCTTGACAACCTATCTGTTTTATTGTCGGCACCAAAAATACCATCTTTAGTTATCACAGTTTGACATCGTTTAGTGGACAATGTAATAGCTTTATAATCTTTGATGTAGATTAGCCCAGTTTCCGTAAGCTCTTTTACGAAGACACTTTCCTCAACACTTAAACCTACATTTCTTAAGCATGTGTTAATTTTATTGATTAACAAACTTCCATTTTTGCATAAATATGCGATGATATGGTGCTGAGCGTTTGTTAACTTTGTAGGTTTCCAATCGATGTCTCCGGTGATATTTGACAATCTATTATGGGAAATGTTTTTATAATCAAAGTTCCAGCCCCGTAGTCCGTTAACGTTGACCATATTGCCTGTCAAAAAAACATTCACACCCTCTAGCATTAAATCTTCTCCAAATACTGCGGGATCTAGTCCATATCGATAGCTTATTCTAGTCCATAAAATTTCAATTAACTGCAACATTGGATTGCCAAAAGTAGAAACATAAAACGGCCAACAGTTTTCTATCATAGATCCAACATAGGGAAGAGCGTTATTTTTTATGATTGACGAGTTACCACTAATTATCAAATTCGGAAAATGCAAAGGACTAAAACCATGAACCTGAATTTCTGCTGAGCTTTTGTGTGACGTTAGAAAATTATAGAACGCATCGCGAATGCCACGTTCAGTTTTATAGCCATCGTAAGAGAATAAGATTCGCACTGGTAAAAATGCTTCCCACCTTAAAGTATGAAATAATGCTTCATGAGTAACGCTACTGAATTGATTTCTTAATTTATTTCTTATAATAACGCTTTCTCCTGCAATAGCTTGGTAGGAATCTGAGAACATCTCAAATTGAGATGTAGTCGTAGTATCAAAGTCTGAAATATCAAAAACGTTTTTAAGGTTTAAATACCCTTCTTCCAATTGTTGTGGATTTAAAGTCTTTTTAACCTGAATGACCGCAATAACCTGTTCAATTTTCACCTCGAATTGACCTGATGTATAAGGTATTGGATTTCCCTCACCATCAATTATCATGATGTCAAATTCTTGACTTACCGTTTTTTGATCTATCCTTATAAAGGAATTATTGATAACCTTTAACCCCAAACCGCTAAATATCGCTTTATTTAATAGGCTTTGTGTTAGGCCCTCAAACATTTTGCCTATGGTAGGCCGGTGCTTGATCCCACGGGCATCTATAATTTTTCTTTCCGCATCACGAACCTCAATAAGCAAATCGGCTAATGTATTAATCATAAAATGTTAAAATTATTAGTCTAAAATAAGACTTTATGATGTAAGCTGAATTTTTAGCCAACTACACGTAAAAATTCCACTTAGGCTTTTTGCGAACAAATTTCTGAACAATCCCCTAGCCGAAAAGGCCGAGCCCTACGGGTTTGCCGAAAAAATCTTCCCTGCTCGCTGCGCTCACGAGGTTTTTTTTCGCAAAGCCTTGTCTTGCTAGGGGATTGGGTTCAGGTGCGGTGGTTTAACAAAAAGCCAGGAGGCCCTGCCGACTGGACTTAAAAAAATTAAGCCATGATAACACTAAAAGACAGAAGCCCACCCACCAAACGTCCTAGCGGTACGCCACAGAGCCACCGCCTATGCAGAACCGCCCTTATTGGGCAAATCATTGAAATTATCATTAACAGAAATTTAAATTCAAAAAATCATGAAAACTACAGTAATCGGAAGCGGAAAAAACACCGCAACAGCAAACAGCAACACCAACGATAAATCGGCAATCCGTCCAAGCTTACCGCTAAAGGATGCAGATAAAACAAAAGTTAATGACGAGCCAAAGGCGGAAGCGGAAGCCCCTAAAGTGGAGACTGCAAAACCAACTTTGGAAGCTAAAACGGTTGCGCCCGAAGCGTCAAAGGCAGAGCCGACCAAAGCGGAATTAAGGGAACAATTGAAAGAGCAAAAACCTGTGCTGAACTTGGAGGGCACGATCAAACTGGCGTTGGAACTTAACCGCCGTATCAACCAAAGGGGCAAGTTATTGGAGACCATCGGCACGTTGGAAGAGTTCGAAGTGGCGCAAAAGGATGATGCGGAGGAAACCGACACGAGCAACCATTACCAAGGTTGCGAACTGACCATTGAGGACGATAAGGGCAGGGAGTTTACCACGAAGAACCCTTTTATCATCAATGCGGTTGCCAAAATGGTCAACAAACTTTGCGTGGACAAATTGGCTGAAATCGAAGGCGAGATTTTTATTCCTGCCTAGCTATTGCAACGCCCTTTGTTGATGGCAAGGGGCGTTCATTTTTTTAACTAATCTTAATCAGATGAAGTACGAAACGATTTTCCTTATGGTTCGTGTGGCAGTCCATGCCGACCATATCCAGTTGGGCGACATCGTCCACGAAATAGAAACAGAGTCAAAACTGACCTTGACCGATACGGCAAACGTCAACATTTTGGAGACGGAGATTTTGGTATCCAGGACGAGGAACATTAAAAATATCAATCATGGGACACAACCTAAATTATAACAAGAGAACGGAAAAGCATAGTTTTTTCAGCGTAAAGCAAAAGGCTTGGCACGGATTGGGACAGATCATCACAGATTACCCCACCAGTGCGGAAGCCATCAAACACGCAGGTTTGGATTATACGGTAGAAAAGCGCAACCTCTTTACCTATGGCGATGATACCACACCCGATACCGAGGACAATGATATTGTCATGGAATGGCGTGTGGATGTGCCGAACCATTATGCCAATGTACGAACCGACACACAGGATGTTTTGGGCGTGGTTGGCAGGGATTACAGCATTGTGCAAAATATCGATGCCTTTGCTTTCTTTGATAGCATCGTTGGCGGTAAGGATGGGGTTTTATATGAAACCGCAGGGGCGTTGGGATTGGGCGAGCGTATCTTTATTACCACTAAATTGCCTGATTATATCCGAGTGGGCAGAAATGACTGTATCGAAAAATATCTTTTCCTCACTTCTTCACATGATGGCTTTGGCAGTATTACCGCATCGTTTACCCCTGTTAGAATCGTATGCCAAAATACTTTGAATGCCGCTTTGAAAAACCATACCAACTGCATCAAGATACGCCACACCGCCAGCGCATCCGAACGACTGAAGCAGGCGCACCAACTTTTGGGCATTTCTAATCTGCTTGCCAATGAATTGGAAGAGGTTTTTAACCATTGGTCAACGGTCAAGATTACCGATAGGCAGGTTAAGAAACTGGTACAATTGGCAATGGCACCGAATAGAGAAACGTTAGCCCATGTCAGAAAGGGAAAACAGGAGGAATTTTCGAGCGTTTTCAACAATACGGTTAGTAGCGTAATGGAATATGCCTTGACCAATCCGACCCAACAGGAAGCCACCACCAAAGGCACGTTGTTCGGCGCGTACAATGCCGTTACTGGCTATTTTCAGAACGTGCGGAATTTCAAGGACGAGGAAACAAAATTCAAAAGCATCATGTACGGCACAGGCTTGCAGAGAAGCCAATCCGCATTTGATTTGTGCCAAAGTTTCGCTAAAAATGGCGTAGAAGCTTTGAATTAGGTCTAAGCCAATACAAAAATGCCCACTTCATCAGAAGATGGAGAGGGCATTTTTTTGTCCGCGCCTTAAGTGCTTTTTAGGAGGAAAAATATGATTAAATAGTTTTCTACATCTACTCCGAATATTCGCTATAACAAGAACTTAGCAGAAATGGACTTCTATCTTATTGATATTTAATTTTTTATAAAAAAACTCTCTCAAAGGCACTAAAACGGACTGCCATAAGAGTTCTAGCAATAAATTAGGTATTTTTGCAAAATTATTTTTTTACGGTAAACGTTCATGGAAGTTAAGATTTGTGAGATTGTTGAAAAAATAAAATAAATTCTAAAAATTTAAAGATGATATTTATTTATGAGAGTTAGTTTTTCAGGGCACGATACATTCCCTTGCCGGCAATTTTGGCCAAAAAAAGGCTATGATTTCGTAAAGGCAGGCAAACAATTCAATAGCGAGGATGCCGTTGTTGAGCTGGGTGTGGGCAAAAATATGGTGTCTGCAATTCGCTACTGGATGAAGGCGATGGACTTGTTAACATCGGATGATAAATTGACGGAATTAGCTGTTTCTCTACTCGACGATGATGGTTGGGATCCATATTTGGAAGATGAAACAAGTCTTTGGATTTTACATTACCATTTAGTAAAAAAAGGCTTCGCATCTTCATACGGCTTCTTATTCAACGAACTTAGGAAAGAAAAAATAGAATTTAACAGAGAAGCGTATATTGGATACTTAAAAAGAAAATCCGAAGCTACAGGGAGCTTTGTTTTAAATGCAAAAACAGCCTTAGAAGACTTTGGTGTATTATCAAAAATGTACATTCCTTCTGAATCCACAACAAAAGAAGACATCTTTACAGGCCTTTTTACTGAATTAGGATTGATGAGGTGTTGGGGTAAAAAAGGAGAGGAATTATTTGCTATTGAAAATAGAACCAGGGAAAATCTTGCCAAGGAACTCATCCTTTACATCATTCTGGATAATGAACAAGGGAACTCTTCAATAAGTGTTTCTCAGATTGAGAACAACTCTAATAATGTTGGTTCAGTTCTAGCTATGAATAGAACTGGCGTTTCACAGCAATTAGAAAGTATAGCTAATGAATTTCCGAGCGTCGTTTACAGCGATCATGCAGGGATAAAAGAATTGCAAATAAAGGAGAGAATATCTCCTTTTGAAGTTTTAAGGAGATATTATGCTAACTAAATACGTAGCTTCAGTAAATATATTACGAGATTCCGATAAGGATATCTATTATATTCCTACACCGAATGGGAGGTTAATAGCAGACCATATATCTAATGAGTTTAAAAGAGGAACACGTGCTTTTAACTTAGTTGGTACTTATGGCACAGGAAAATCAGCATTTTTGTTGGCGTACCAAAACAGTGTACTCGCAAACAGGCAATATTTTGATATAAATATTCTTCAAAACGCACAATATAAGTTTATCAATTTTGTAGGCGAATACAAATCGATGCAAGGTGTGCTTGCCAGGCATTTTAACATTGAGGATGATCAATTTGCAACTCACAATATCTTTTCAGCTATCTTTAATGAGTATTTCGATCTCATAAAAGTAAACAAGAATGCTGTATTGTTCTTGATTGTGGATGAATTTGGAAAATTCTTGGAGTTTGCATTTAAAAATGATCCTGAGCGAGAACTATATTTCATTCAACAGCTTTCAGAGTTTGTCACCAACACCGATAATAATATTGTTTTAATTACTGCGGTACATCAAAACTTTGAAGGATATGGCGGAACAGCGTCTTTAGTTAATAAACAGGAATGGTCGAAAGTTAGAGGAAGGTTTAGAGAGCTTGCTTTTAACGAGCCAATTGAACAACTACTTTTTTTAGCTGCAAATCAAATTGATAACAATTTTAATCAAAAATTAGACAAGAAAAAGTTACTCGAATCAGTAAATACCTTCATTAAGGGTAAGGCATTTAGATTTGATCAGTTACAAATTAACACCATTGCAGAGAAACTTTTCCCTCTGGAAATGTATTCTGCATACATTTTGACTACAGCGTTACAGCGATATGGGCAAAATGAACGATCTCTATTCTCTTTTTTAAATTCTATCGATCATACAGGGTTGGAGAATCATGTAAATAATAGTGAAAATCTTTATGCGCTTCCACAGGTTTATGATTATTTAATTTATAATTTTTACTCTTCTCTGCAAACTATCGAGAATCCAAATTTAAGCGCGTGGCAGTCTATTAAATACTCTTTAGAAATTGTAGAACGAACATTTTCTTCCAAAATTAAAGAGTATTCAGACATTGTGAAAACTGTCGGTTTGTTATCCATATTTGCCGAGGGAGGTGCTAATCTTGGCAAAGAGTTTTTAGTTAGTTATTCTAAAATATGTTTAGCGATTGACTCTGCGTCGAGCTTGGTCCAGGAATTAGAGAACAAAAAAATAATTCAATTTAGAAATTATAGCAATCGATATATTTTTCCAGGAGGCACGGACTTAGATATTGCTTCAGAGCTTTTAAAAGCGTCGAATAAGATTGAAGTAGTCACTGATGTTACAACATTATTAAACAAGTATTATGAGCTACAACCTGTAATTGCTAAAGAAGTTACTTACAGAACAGGCACTCCTCGTTTGTTTGAATATATCATTAGTGAATATCCAAAAAGTATTCTTCCCGAAGGAGAAACGGATGGATATATAAATCTAGTCTTCAACGAAAATTTAAGTGTAGAGGAATTAATTAAGTATTCAAGTGCTCAGAGTGAAGCTATTTTATATGCTTTTTATAAAAACTCTGCATCAATTCGTGAACTGCTATTTGAAATAGAAAAAACTAAAAAAGTTATTGAAGAAAATTTAGATGATAGAGTTGCCGTAAAGGAGTTGAACAATATAATTGAACATCAACAAAATCTTTTGAATCATAAAATTTTAGACGGATTTTATACTCAGGGCAAGGATGTTGTTTGGATTTATAACGGTAAGGAATTAAAAATTGAAAGTAAAAAGAAATTCAACAAGACCCTATCTGACATTTGTGCACATGTTTATTCCATGTCTCCAAAATTCAATAATGAACTAATAAATAAGCATAAGCTTTCTGGGTCTATTCACGGAGCTAAGAAAAACTACCTTAAAGCACTTGTCAATAACTGGAAAGATGAGACAATGGGATTTCCGATTTCTAAATTCCCTCCAGAAAAAACAATTGCAAAGGCATTATTATTCGATAATGACATTATGCTTTATAGGGATCTAAATGATGAAATGAATATTTCAACGAGAAATAATTTTCATTTTATCTGGAATGCATCAATTGATTTCCTACTAAACGCAAAAGTCTCACGAAGAAACATCGCTGAATTAGTAGAAACATTATCTAAAAAACCCTTTAAGTTGAAGCAGGGTCTTATTGATTTTTGGCTTCCTACTTTCTTATTTATAAAAAGGAATGATTTTGCTCTTTTCCACGGAGATAAGTATATACCGTTTCTTAATTCTGATGTATTAGAATTAATAATTAAGAATCCAGAGGAATATGACGTTAAGACATTTGATGTCGAGGGAGTAAAGCTTAATATTTTTAATAGCTATAGAGCATTTTTGCAGCAATCTATTAACGAATTCCCTGGTAATGATACATTTATCGAAACAATTAAGCCGTTTTTGATTTTTTATAGGGGATTACCAGAATATTCTAAGAACACCAAAAGACTTTCTAGAGAGGCTATTGAAGTGAGAGAAGTTATTGCCACCTCAAAGGATCCTGAGCAAACCTTTTTCGAATCCTTTCCCGCAGCACTCGGCTATAACTTGATACAGCTGCAAGAAAATGAAGAAAATCTTCAATCTTATACAATAAAACTTCAGGAAGCAATACGTGAATTGAGGACAGCTTATGACGAGCTTCTCTCAAGATTTGAAACATTCATCAAAAATGAAATTGTTGGAGAAGATGTTGATTTTAAACAATATAAGTCCTCGATTCAGAATAGGTTCAAAACATTGAAGAAACATCTTTTACTACCTCCACAAAAGGTCTTTATACAGAGATTAGATTCCTTAATTGAAGATAAGCAACCTTGGTTAAATTCGATTAGCCAAGCAATTATTGGAACTACTTTAGATAGGATTTCCGATGAGGACGAACTAAAGTTGTTTGACAAGTTTAAAATGATGATATTGGAGCTTGATGGATTAACGCAAATTTCAAATTCTAAGCTATCGTCCGACAAAGAAGAATTGATGAGTTTAGAAATAAATTCATTTGGCACAGGATCAAATAAAAAAACGATTCGGATACCAAAGAACAAATCTTCTGAAGTTGTTGAGATTGAAGAAAAACTCAGAAAAACATTGTCAAAAGATGCATCGATTGATATAACAGCTTTGGCAAATCTTTTAAAAGAACTTATGGTGAAATGAAAAAGGTAAGACACGTTTTAGGAATTTCTGGTGGCAAAGACAGTGCTGCCCTTGCCATTTATATGAAGGATAATTACCCTGAGTTAGATATTGAATATTATACATCTGACACAGGCAAGGAACTCCAGGCAACTTACGATTTGATAGACAGATTGGAAGTTTACTTGGGAAAGAAAATAGTGAGATTAAGCGCATACGAAGACAGTCACATTAGTCCCTTTGATCATAAATTAAAAACATTAGGTAATTTTTTACCTGATCCTATAAATCGCTGGTGCACAAAATATCTCAAGCTTGATATGTTTGAACGCTTTGTCGGATCCGATCCTGTAGTTTCATATGTTGGGATAAGAGGTGATGAGCACAGGGAAGGATACATATCTTCTAAATCTAATATTCAGTCGATCTTTCCATTTAGGCAAAATATTTGGAGTGAAGACGTGATAAAGAAATTATTAAACAGTGAAAACCAAGCCTTGGCATTAGAGATGTATGATCAAATGCCAAATATATATATTTCAGAAAGATTTAGAGAAATCCTAGCTACTCCCCTTAACTCGATTTTCAATAGGGATCAAAAGCTCAATCAGCTTCTTTCTCTAAATGTACAAGAGTTTAATAAGCTAATGTTTCGTTTTCTTAAAACAACACAGTATCCACTTGCTAATGAAGAAGATTATCCCTTGCTGAGAGACAATTCGATTTTAAAAATAGATGATATCTTTGAGATTTTAAAATCTAGTGGTGTTGGAGTTCCGGCTTATTATAATAAAATTGAATTCGAAGTAAACGGCAAAAAAGGGACATATTGTCGTAGTAGATCTGGATGCTATTTTTGCTTTTTTCAACAAAAAATCGAATGGGTTTGGCTATATGAGCAACATCCAGATCTATTTTACAAAGCGATGAATTATGAGACTTCGTCGTGGAAGTGGAACCAAGATGAGACACTAGCTGAACTATCAATGCCAGATAGAGTTGAGAAAATAAAAGAAGACTATATTTTGAAAACTTCCAGAAATTCAGCTATTGATTCTCCTTATATGATTGACAATATCCTCGATGCTGAAGAAGAGGAAGGTTGCGCAGCTTGTTTTATATAAAAATATGGAGGAGGACAACATAGAAGAGACCAGCACCATAGCATTTAGCATTGATGCAGGTTTAATAGACAGACTCGGCAGGGAATTAGTTGGTAAAGCTGAAACGGCTTTATCAGAGTTAGTGAAAAATGCATATGATGCAGATGCAAAAACTGTTGACGTTGATTTTATCGATACTGAATCTTTAAACGGAACATTAATAATAAATGACAATGGAATAGGAATGACCCTAGATCAATTGAAAAAGGGTTTCATGACTATATCATCAACAGATAAGATACACAACCCCGTTTCGCTAAGATTTAAAAGAAGTAAGGCTGGCAAAAAGGGAATAGGTAGATTTGCGACCCAAAGATTAGGTAAAAGTCTTACAATTACCACCCAAACATTAGATAGCACACAAGCTATTCGATTGGTTATAGACTGGGAATCTTACAAGATAGATACCGCACTAACTTCAATAAAAAACTCATTTGAATTTATTGAAAAGGAAAAGCCAGAGGGGACAACATTAAAAATCGAGGGTTTAAGGGAAGTTTGGCTGGAAAAGGATATTAAAAATGTTTATAGATATGTTTCTGATTTGCTTCAGCCTGACTATATCTCAGATAGAAGTAAAAAACTTGGTCTAGCAAAACAGACAGACGAAACTTTTAAAGTTAATTTTAAGCAAATATTAGGTGAGCAAGAAAGAGTAATTGCAGATCCCGATAAGATTATTTTCAGCAAAGCTCTAGCGGTTATTGAAGGATATATTGATAAAAGTCATGACGGCTTCTGCTCTGTTACTAGCACTAGCTTGGATGTTTCAGATGATATAATTGAGGTCCCTCATAATAAAAAGTACAATGAAGATGATAAGGAACCTGAAAAGAAATACTTAAAATTAAATGAGGTTCATTTTAAAGCTTATTATTTTATATATCAACGAGAAAAATACTATTCAAACATCTCGAAAATCGAGCTGTCATCAATTCAAAAACTATCTAGTGAGCAGGCAGGAATAAGATTGTACCGTAACGGTTTTCGTGTGCTGCCATACGGGGAGCCAAATGATGATTGGCTAAACATCGATCGAAGATACTATAATGAATCAGGGACAAATGCTCCTTTCGGAAATAGAAATTTATTTGGATTTGTAGAGATTATCGACCCATCAGGAGATTTATTTGAAGAAACTGCTAGCCGAGAAGGTATAATTGACAGCGAAGCATATCGCGAGCTTACAGATTTTATTCATAAAGCACTAGAGGCGGCTAGAGATCGATTGAGATATGCTGTTCAAAAAATAAAAAACGAAACGAAGTCAAACAACAACAATGGTGGCGCTAAAGATGTTCCTGAAAAAACCACAAATGAAAAGCTTGATGATTTAGAAAAATCTGTAAATGAAATTGTCAACTCAGCAGAAGATGACGATGAAAACGCAAAGAAAAGCAAGGATGATGCGAAGAAAGCTTTCAAAGCGATAAAGGAAGAAGTTACCGCAATAATGGAAGAACTTGGAATGATTCGAGTTTTAGCAGGCTTAGGTCTTACGATTGGCGAGTTCACTCATGAAGTTGTACAATTTTCTCCATCTATACTAGGAGATTTAAGTGTCTTAAGCAACCAGTCATTGAATGGGTATGGAATTAATTCTTTGGAAAATCTAAAAAGGACTATTCAAGTCTTTACATCTTACACATCGTATTTTAATTCAACTGTTTCTGCAAATGTAAGCAGGGAATTAAAACCACAAAAATTGGATGAAGTCATTTTGCATTTTAAGAATATTATTGATGCAGATGTTTTGAAATTAGATATAGATTTAAAAGTAGAATATTTTGGCTACGATTTAGTTACCATACCTATGCATGCGTCTGAATGGAGCTCAATTCTATTCAATTTATACACAAATGCTAAGAAAGCTATTAGAAGAAAGGGCGATCCTGGCAAACTAAAGATGGTGGTTGGTAAGGAAGGTAGAAATATATATCTTGAGTTTGCAGATAATGGCGATGGTATACCTGAGAAAAATGTTGCTCGTATTTTTGAAGCCTTTTTTACAACATCATCACCAGTGGGTTTTGATTCTTCTGATAATGAAAAATTAACTGGAACTGGGTTGGGCCTTAAAATCATTAAAGATATCATACAGACATACGGAGGTACAATTAATTTAATAGAACCTGAAATTGGCTATGCTACTTGCTTTAAAATAGAACTTCCACTAGCCACTCAAAAACAACGAGATGAATATGCCATATAAATTTATCTATATTGATGATACTCAAGACGAAATTGAGAAGGGAACCATCAATGGCCTTGAAGACGGGGGAGAGATTAAGATTGAATTTAAAAAGCCAGTGGACTGGGAAACTTTAATAAAAGATGTTACTGAAAAAATGCCTCAAAATCAAGGCATCATTCTGGATTTAAGGCTAAATGGGAATGCTTACGAAGCAAATAAATATGCTCAATATCGAGGCAGTACACTTGCGCAGGAATTAAGAACCTTAGCAAAAGAAAGTCAGGATAAATTCGATTATCCAATAATTTTGATTTCTGCGGATAAAAACATTGAAGAGTCATTAGATCAAACAAGCCTAGACTTATTTGATTTTGTAGTTAATAAAAATAAACTAGGAAACGATAAACAGTTGTCATATACTGCATTCAAAACCAAATTAAAATGGTTAGCTGATGGATATGACTTTTTAAAGAAGCAAGGTAATTCAATTGCTGAAATTCTGGATAAGCAAGAGCTTCCTATCATGGATTCACGATTTGTCGATACGTTTAATGAAGTGATTGGAAAGCCAAAACATATAGTTGCTAGGTTTATTGTCAAACAGATAATCGCAAGACCATCATTTCTTATTGATGAAGACTACCTAGCTGCTAGGTTAGGGATTGATAAAACTTCTGATGATTGGGATAACCTAGTTTCAAAATTCATTCCCGAAAATATCAGATACTCTGGAGCATTTTCAAACTATTATCCAAGATGGTGGATGCCCTTATTAGAAAATTTTTGGGAAACAAATATCTCAAATGAAATAAAATTTAGAGGTACTTCCGCTTCAAAAAAAACAGAGTTGATTATCGAAAAGAGTGGGTATAAAAATCTCAAACCAATATCAAAAGCAGAGAAGAGTAAAAGTGATTCTTTTTGGGTAGTTTGTAAGGCCTCAAAAGTTCCTTTAGATACAATTGATGGGTTTATTATTGCTGGTCAAGATGATAAATTTTCTTGGCAAGAACCTGAGTACATTTCATTGCAAGAAGGATTACGACCAACAACAGAAATCAAAGTATCTTCTATTGAAAAACCTCGTCTCCAAAAATTAAAGGACTTTTTTGAACAACATGAACAACGAGTTAGAAAGTAAGGATATTGCAGCAGATTTGTGCAAATTGGCTTTGCTGTTGAATACATACGGTTTATGTACTGATGTCAGTCCTTTAAATAATGCTGGACAGTCTTTTATTCAGAAAGATTCGTCCACATGGGATTATGAGTTGCAAAAAATCACCTTCACAAATGCTGATGAAGTTGGTGGACGACTTCCATCAGATTCAATGGAGATTTCAATAACTCTATCTTTAAATATTAATGGACAACAAGTGGAAACAACTGAAATCTACAATCCGCTTAGCAAGCTAAATGTTGATATTGAAATAGATGGTAGAAGAATAAATCCTGCCAGTTTTGAAGTTGAAGATCTTTATTCATGCTGGCATTTAGATTTACATATTGAAGAAAATGGAGACGGACAACCTAAATATTGCCATCCAATGTACCACTTTGCGTTTGGTGGGAATAAAATGGAAGCAAGAGGGGATGCGTTTTTCGGCAGTGGAATTTTTCTTCCCGCACCGAGATTAATACATCCACCAATGGATGCAGTGTTGGCAATTGATTTTATCTTGCAAAATTATTTTGAACGAAGTAGAATTCAAAAATTATTAGAAGACTCCAGTTATGTTGAAATAGTTAGAAATTCTCAAAACAGACTATGGAAGCCGTTTTTTAGCTCTTTATATTCCTACTGGAATGCCGAAAATTTAACTGTAAATAAGGATTTTTCATATTCGAAAGTTCTGCCTTTATATCATTAAATATCAAATTCACAATCTCAAGTTAATCCCCTATGGATTGTAACAGATCATTCATGCCAAAATTCAGTAAAAACTCTGAATAGTAATTATCGAAAATATCTTTGATATATTCATCTATGGTTACATCTTCATCAACTCCATTTTTGTCTTGCTGTAATTTATAGTTGCGCTTTTTTGTGATCATATAAATGAAAAGGCTATGAAAGTATACCGAGCTAAGGTATCGCTTCTCTGCGACTTCAATCTGATTTTCAGTCTTTAGCTTCGATCTACTATCCAGGAAAACCTTACTATCCATGTTGATGTAGATTTTTTCAAGCATATTTCCTTCGCCAACAGGATACATTACCGTGAGGTAAGACATCTCTATTCCAGAATTTTGTAATTCTTCCCACTGCTCCTTTTTTACCTTGATTAATTCTGGCAAACCGATGTTCTCGAATTCCTGCTCTTCTTCATTTGTCACTTTATTTTTTGGAGGTTCTTTTTCTTTGATTTTAATCCAGAGCAATTCATCAAATGTTTCTCCAGGACTGGTTAGAGAAATTTTTATTTCAAGTTCATCGTTGACATTTAATTCTTTTGTCGGATTGAATACAATCTTGATATTACCATCTATTGGACTGCTTTTGGTAATATTTAAAAGTGTACCGATTTCCAACGAAGTACCTTTTTCATCCCCTCCCTCTTTTTCATTTCTTTTAATGTTAAGTAACGAAATTTCTAACTCTCCAGGTTCTTCGGTACGATCAAAATATTCATTCTCTACATCTGTTTCAAATTTTATGGTCTTTTCTCCATCTACGGGTAATGAGATGGCAGGGGTTTTACCTCCCTGTAATTTAAAGAAGCTTGGAAATCGTTTTGGCTGAAAGGGCGCTTTTTCCCTTATATGGTGGTTTTCTTTTTTGCTACCTTGTCTATTATCTACTTTATTGTTCTTGTCTTCTAGTTTTAATGTATTCTGAAGAAATTTAAATAGATCAGAATCTTTATTTAAATTCTTGGCAAATGACTTTAATAACTCACTGGTATTTTCACCATCCAATCCAATTAGTTCTTTTCGGCTTTTATTTATTTCATCAAGTCGACTGTTCCTTAATTTTTTGCCAATGTAATCGCGTAGCTCTTTAGAGTGTGTGCCACCCTTTAGACGATCCCTACTAGCCATAAACAATTCTTTTCGAAAATTATACTTCATTTTTGTGCAGTCCACATGAATCAGTAAGTAATCTTTTAAGAGATTGAATTTTAATTGCTGGGTAATAAATTCAGAAGTATAGTGGCCATGGGTCTGTCCATTTATAGAGAACATTACGCTCATATTGTTCTTGAAAAAAGCACGCCTAATATTTTCTTTCGTTTTTTTCAGGTCATTGTTCCCAATCTTGGGTTTAAATACATAACATGTTACCTTAATTTCGCCAAATAGTTCATCAATATAGACCTGTGAAAAACTCTCGTCGATATATGTCTTATCTAGTTCCAATCTTCTTTTTAACCCGAACAATTCTAATTGTAGAACAAGGTTGTTGGGATAACGTGCTGGCGTATCGATAGTGTAAATTGGAAGAAGAGGTTCAAATAAAAACTCATTAAGGCTTTGATTTAGATCTTGAGCAAAGCCAGAATAACCAGAAGGGAATTGATAGGAATACATTTTTATGATAGAACCTGTTTTGAATTTCCTGTTCAATAGATTAAGATCTAATTCTTCCTTGAGTTCAAAGGACGGAATTTTTCCATCCACAATAAGATATTCGTACCATGTATTTTTATTTAGTTCCGCTTCACTATCGGTAAATGGGTGTTCTCTTATTAGTGTGAACCCAAAATCTCCAGTTCCATCGAATTTTTTTGAAGCAATAAGCTGAAATCTTTTCTTTCCACAAAAAACAATTGCTCCCGACCCACCCATATTATATTTCCCTTGCACAAACATCACCTTATTCTTATTACCCTTTACCAAGGACAAGAAGGTTGCAAGAAAATCTTTTGGGTGCTGACCTTCTCCATCATCATAAATTACAACAGATGTATTTCGAGTTGGTCCGTCGGCAATAACCTGAATATTTTCAGCTTGTTTCTTTCGCAATGTTGCCAAATCCCAATTTTTATTTTCGGGATAAAATAAATCCACCGCCTCCTGCATGGTTCTTGGCGCTTCTGGTGAACTAGGGTCAATACCTATTTCCAAACATTTTTTTGTGAGGATAGCATCAATAGAATTCGTGAGTTTCTCGACTAAAGCTGCGATAGGATTAGATTGCTGATTTTCAATTATTCCATAATTGCTATAATTATTGTCTATAGGCGCCCAGTTTTCTTCGCAGAAAAGTGAGCGTTCGCTAGTGATCAACTTTTCTACATCTTCCTCGGTTTGGCATTTGAAAAGCTTATGAAATAGCTGTTCGTGAGATATTGAAGTATGTGAATCTTGAGGCATCAAATTTTATTTAGATGCTTAAATTATTAATTAATAACTATTTATCATAATATTAATTAATAACTCAAAATATAATTATAGATTACGGCTGCGGTCAAATTACTCATAGCTTATGGAAACCATTTTACTTCAATCCATCACAATGGATGAATTCTTTGAAAGAATGAGGTCAATTATTAAAGAAGAACTCAAAAATGTCCTTCAACAGGATCAGTTGTTAACTAAAGAAGGAGCCTTAAAAATAACAGGTGCCAGCAATGCAGTTTTTCTGAAGGCCATAAATGAAGGAATTGTAAAGCCGCAATTAGTCAAAGGCAGGAAAAAAGCAATGTACTTAGAGTCTGAGGTGCTTAAAATTGAAGTACGTCGAAGAAGAACGGTAGGCTAAAGCTGATATTGATCTTCCTCCTTTATTGGTATAAAGTTGGATTTTTTATTGGTCAATAGGCCTAGTGCATGGTTTGCATAATTGAATTGTTCACACCACTTTTTGGTTCTGGACTTGATTTCACTTTTCATGTATTTGGAGAAATGGTATTCATATTTTATCATGGCATAACTCCCTTTGTAAATGTCGATATAATCACCCAACTTGTATTGAAAGAATTCTTCTTCCAACTTTTTAAGATCCTCTTTAATCAGGTCGACTGAGGGCCGGGGTGGATTGGATGTATTAATGTCTTGAAGGCTGTCTTCAATCAGGTATGGCTTACTTTTGCTCTTCTTTTTATTAGATAGTGCGGAAAGAATTTTCTGCTTAAAGATTCCTTGGTCTGCCTTTAGTTCCATGTAACGCTTAAGATTAACATTACGTGCTTTAAGTTCTTTTGCTAGTGATTGGACGTCTTCCTTATTGTAATAATAGGATCTACCTCTTATAAAGAAATTACTGAATCCAAACTCTTCTCGGATAAACTTTCCTGCGCCATGATGAGCACCCTTGAAATATTTTTCAAGTTCATAATCGGTAAGCCAAGACTTGTTCTGTAGATCGAGTTTTTGGAATGACTTGGCTGCCTTTTCCAAGGCTACCTTGGAAAGCTGTTGGCTCTTGGGAAGTTCAGAAGTGCCAACCAATATTACGAGAGCATTTCTTAATTCTTTTAGTTCATTAAGTATCTGTTGTTCCATAGTTAAAAATAGGCATAAAAGATTAGCCAAGAAAACACTACCGCTTTTACTTCTTAAATTTAATTCTCAATTCGCGACTTAAAAACAATTTTTTTAAACTGTTATAGATATTTCACTATCGAATTACCATTTATTTCAAAATTCAAGCTGATTTGTCTATATTTGTACCAGTAAGCAATTACGGTAAAAACGTACATAACAGCAGTGGGGAATTCGTTGAGCCCCAAAAATCACTGCTCATAAAATACTGATACGAAGATGTTTATGCCCTGGGTTCGATTCCCCTACGGGCTACATTAAACATCAATCCCTAAACAAGGTTGATGTTTTTTTATGGCCAAAAACACCAAACAAAGAGGAAATAATTGGCGCAACCCACCATTTCAATCAAGAGCACAAACCGCCACATACACAAATCAACGAATTACCAAATAAAACAAATCAACGCTCCTTTTTTATAAACTCACAACTAAGTAAATCTTTTATTAGAATTTAACCGTAAATACCTATCAAACCAAATAGAATGGTATTTTTGTTTTTCAAATAGTAAAAATGAGCAGCAACAAAGCGAAAGATTTAATCGATTCAATAAAAAACAAAGGGAAAAACCTAGAGGCAGAAATGTCTTTTTTCGACCACCTGGATATACTTCGCAAACATTTGCTAAGGGCCTTAGCCGTAATTACCTTATTGGTAATAGTAGCCTTTTACTTTACCGATTTTATTTGGCACGATGTAATAATGGCACCCAAAAACGCTGATTTTTGGACCTACCGCATGATGTGTAAATTGGTAGAAGCTTTTCCATCAATAGGAAACGAGTTCTGCATTACCGATATCAAAGCTAAAATCATCAACACCGAAATGTCTGGACAATTTACCCTGCAAATGAACTCCTGTATCATGGCTGGTATCATATTGGGTGTGCCCTACCTACTTTTCGAAATCTGGTTGTTCATTAAACCTGCTCTTTTAGAGAACGAACGCAAATCAGCAAGCGGTTTTGTGGCATTTGCCTCGGTATTATTTGCATTAGGCTTATTGTTCGGTTATTATATCATTTGTCCCTTATCCATCAACTTTTTGGTTAATTATACAGTAGATACCAGTATCGAGAACACCTTTACCATCTCGTCTTATTTATCTACAGTTTTAACCCTGGCATTGGGCTCTGGCATCATCTTCCAATTGCCGGTAATCATCTACATCCTATCTAAGTTGGGCATCATGACACCAAAGTTCATGCGCTCTACCAGAAGATACGCAGCAGTGTTAATTCTAGTTGTAGCCGCTGTAGTAACACCAACAGCAGATCCGTACACCATGCTTATTGTAGCCTTCCCGCTATTCTTATTATACGAATTGAGCATCATGATCTCTGCCCGTATCGAGAAGAAAAGACAAAAAGCAGAGTTAGCATTTTACAAGAAATAGGCTCAAAGTCTTACATGATAGGCGGTACCGCGTTCAAACTTATTACCTAGAACCTATTACTTATAACGTATTACCTAGAACCTATTACTTATAACCTAAAAGACAACAAAATATTTACCAATCATTAGCATAATTCTATATAAATTTGAATATGTCTTCAGCAAAATTAAAAATAGCCGTCGGAGCCGATCATGCAGGTTTCGAGTATAAAGAAATACTAAAAGAATTTCTGGCAGAGCATGAAGTAACCGATTTCGGCACACACTCATTAGATTCGGTAGACTACCCCGATTTTGCACACCCAGTAGCTAGTGCAGTAGAGAAAGGCGAGGCAGATTTTGGAGTACTAGTATGCGGAAGCGCACAAGGCGTGGCCATTACCGCCAACAAACACCAAGGCATTAGAGCTGCCGTTGCGTGGCTAACAGATATTGCCAGGCTATCCAGACAACATAACAATGCCAATGTAATTTGTATCCCGGCACGTTTTGTATCGCCAGAATTGGCTAAAGAAATGGTGACTACTTTTTTAGCAACCCCTTTTGAAGGCGGTAGGCACGCCAACAGGGTAAACAAAATATCTTGCTAAAATTTTAGCTCCAACAACGAAAAATAAAATATTGATAATCAACATCTAATACCTAATCCCTAACAACTAATCCCTAGTACCTAATACCTGATCCCTAACACCATACAACAACTAACAAAAACATAAAAATGAATAAAAAATTTGTATACACCTCACTAGCCTTGGCGCTTAGTTTTGGTGCTTTGGCGCAAGATAAAAACGCCATCAAATTTAGTGCGCCCGTTAATAAAGAAAGGGCCTACCAGCACCTATCTATTTTAGCATCTGATGAGTACGAAGGCCGCGAAACTGGCAAAAAAGGCGCTTGGATGGCAGCCGAATACATCAAGAAACAATTCCAGAGCTTTGGTTTAATAGGCCCAGTTAAAGGCAGCAAAGACCCATACCTGCAACCTGTGGGTATTTCTTCAAAGCAATTAGCAGACGTTACGCTAAGCGTAGGAGCGCAAACTAAAGAAAACTTAAAAGATTATTACGTGATGGCTCAAACCACCCCCGCTGGTGGTTTTAACGTAAAAGCCAACGAAATCATTTTTGCTGGATATGGCCTAAATAAAGATGATTTTAACGAATATGCAGGCATTGACGTTGCTGGCAAAGTAGTGTTAATTTTCGCTACCGGCGACCCAACCGCAAAAGCTCCTGCACCAACACAGGGCAGAAGAGCACCAAGTAGTGTAGGCAGCCAACAAGCGAAAATCAAATATTTAACAGACCATAAAGCTGCTGGCGTTTTGGTAATTAACGAGAGAGTAGATAACCTTACTGATGCGGCCAAAGCATATTTAGCAGAAGGTGTAGCTGGCTTAAAAAGGGAAGATGAAGCTAAAAACTCAAATACATTACCTATAGTAACGGTAGGTACGGCCGTGGCTAACCAAATTTTGGCAGGTGCCAACACCAGCCTGGCCGAGGTAAAGAAAAAAATTGCTGAAACTTTGAAACCAGCAACCGTAACCATTAAAACTCCTGTTGCCTTCGCTGCTAAATTAATAGAAGAAGACATCAAAGCAGATAACGTTTTAGGTTTCTTGGAAGGTTCTGATCCTAAGCTTAAAAATGAAGTATTGGTAGTAACTGGCCACTACGATCATATTGGTTTGGTAAACGACCCAAATGCTACTGACAAGGTAAACAACGGTGCTGATGATGATGGTTCTGGAACCACAGGCGTATTGATGTTGGCAGAAGCTTTTGCTAAAGCTAAAAAAGCGGGTAAAGGTCCTAAGCGCAGTATTTTATTTATGACAGTAGTAGGCGAAGAAAAAGGACTATGGGGCTCTGAGTGGTATTCAGACCATCCAGTATTTCCTTTGGCAAACACCATTACCAACTTAAATATTGATATGATTGGCCGTGGCGATGACGACCGCCCAGGCGACAACAATTTTATTTACATTATTGGTTCTAACATGCTGAGCGATGATTTAGATAGAATTGGTAAAAAAGCAAATGCCGATTATGTAAACATCGTTCTAGACGAGAAGTACAACAATCGTACAGATCCTAACCGCTTTTACTACCGTTCAGATCATTATAACTTTGCTAAACATGGTATTCCAGTAATTTTTTATTTTAACGGCGTACACAAAGATTACCACCAGCCAGGAGACGAAGTGAGCAAAATAGACTTCCCAATGTTGGCTAAAAGAGCACAGTTGGTTTATTACACCGCTTGGGAACTGGCCAACGGAGAGAAACGCCCGGTAGTAAATAAAAACGACGACGGAACGCCGAAAGCTAATTAACGTATTCTAGGATAAGGAGATTAATACTATCGCTAGCGATAGCGCTTGCAACCTTCGTTCCGCTAATTTTCGGTCTCTTATTTTTCGGGTTGCAGCAATAAGCCAAGCCTCCTTCTTTGAAAGAAAAATAAGCAACCGAGAGTTTTTGTTATTTTTTGCGGTCAAAAAGTAAGAGCCCAGCGGCAGCGAGCTAACAAAGGACATTTTTAATACTTTTTTAAAAGAGTTTCATTTTCAAGCTTAACCCGACCTCATGCTAATTACAAAAAATACAATCCCGTTAGGTTAACTAGCGGGATTTTTCGTTATATAGGAAACCTAAACGCTTAAATGTACCTTTGCCCACAATGAAACCTATCTATAACTTAATTTTTTCGGCAACTGTAATAGTCATTTTATCCAGTACTTTTACTTTTGCCCAGCAAGCAGCTGTCGATAGCAATCTGCTATCGGAGCAACCCAACTTCTTAAAGTCCCGTTTAAAAGCTACCGATACGCTTTTTGTGAAAGATATCAATGTCTTAAAAAAATTTGTTGAGCTAGATAGTTTGGACATCGAAATACTAAAGCCTCAAATTTTATATACCATTTTAAGTGACAGTAACGTAGACACCACAGTTACCTACAAAACTTTGGTTGCGGCAGTAAAATCATTTAAGCAAAATATTGGCTACGCAGAGTTTAGAAAAGGAATTTTGCTCTACAAACAAATGGCAAGTATTAAAGTAAATCCTCAAAATTGGCCAAATGACCAAGCCTTATTTAGAAGATTAGGTTTTACCGAAGCCGATTTAGAAGATTTCTTATCCTTTATCTCTAAACCTGAACACCAAAACATGAACTATAAAGAGGCTTATTTGGCCTACATGAAAGAAATTGACAGCTTACAGTAGCACATTTACCATCACTTTCAATACTAAGCCCGCTGCGTTAACCAGCCCGCCGTTTGGTTATTCAAATGAAACAAGAAAGCCATCAACTTTAGTGCTTGCTAGCTAGTTGATGGCTTTCTTTATGGCTTAAGCACCAGTTTATCTCCAGCTTTTATACTGGTTAATCAATCCGTTAGTAGACGAATCGTGTGAAGTAACTTCTGAGTTATCTTTCAATTCTGGTTGTATTTTTTGTGCCAACTGTTTACCAAGCTCCACTCCCCATTGGTCGAAACTGAAAATATTCCAAATAATGCCCTGTACAAATATCTTGTGTTCATAAACAGCAATCAGGCTTCCTAAACTAAAAGGCTTAACTTTTTTTAGCAAAATAGAGTTGGTTGGTCTGTTACCTTCAAAAACTTTAAACGGGGCTAATTTTTCAATTTGCTCATGCGTTTTGCCCGCTTTCGTCAATTCAGCAACTACCTCTTCTTCATCTTTTCCGTTCATTAAGGCCTCGGTTTGGGCAAAAAAGTTAGACAATAAAATTGGATGGTGCTCGCCAATTGGGTTTAAACTTTGTGCTGGCGCAATAAAATCTGAAGGAATTAATTTGGTACCTTGGTGGATCAATTGGTAAAATGCATGCTGGCCATTAGTACCAGGCTCGCCCCAAATTACTGGCCCAGTTTCATACATCACCACATCGCCATTGCGGTCTACATATTTTCCATTACTCTCCATATCTCCCTGTTGGAAATAAGCTGCAAAGCGATGTAAATATTGATCGTAAGGCAAAATAGCCTGTGTTTCGGCACCAAAGAAATTAATGTACCAAACACCTAACATCGCTAAAATTACAGGAACGTTTTGTTCAAAAGGAGTTTCAGCAAAATGTTGATCTGTAGCATGGGCACCTGCCAGTAGTTGTTTAAAATTATCGAAACCAATACCTAAAGAAATAGATAAACCGATAGCACTCCACAGCGAATAACGCCCGCCAACCCAATCCCAGAATTCGAACATATTTGCTGTATCTATACCAAAAGCAGCTACATCTTTGGCGTTGGTAGATAAAGCTGCGAAATGCTTTGCAATATCAGCTTCGCTAGCGCCCTGAGCTAAAAACCAACTTCTAGCCGTGTTGGCGTTGCTCATGGTTTCTTGGGTGGTAAATGTTTTAGAAGCCACCAAAAATAAAGTAGTTTCTGGGTCTACAGCCTTTAACGTTTCCGCGATATGCGTACCATCTACGTTGGAAACAAAATGAAGATTTAACCTTGTTTTGTAGTGTTTCAAAGCTTCGGTAACCATTACTGGCCCTAAATCAGAGCCGCCAATACCAATGTTTACCACATCGGTAATTTCTTTGCCGGTATAACCTTTCCATTCGCCAGAAATAATTGCATTGCTAAACTTCTCCATCTTGGCTAAAACGGCATTAACTTCAGGCATTACATCTTTGCCATCTACTAAAATAGGGCTGTTGCTCTGGTTACGCAAAGCGATGTGAAGTACCTCTCTACCCTCTGTTTCATTAATTTTCTCGCCACTATACATTGCTTTAATGGCTTCATCCAACTTACACTCTTTGGCTAGCTGCACCAAAAGCGCCATGGTTTCATCGTTAATCCTATTCTTCGAATAATCGAAAAGAATATCCTCAAACAAAATAGAAAACTTACTGAAACGCTCGGGATCTTCCGCAAAAAGCGATTTAATATCTTTTTGGTTGATATTGATACAATGATCGGCTAAATATTGGTAAGCCTTTGTAGTGGTAAAATTAATTTTTGGCAACATATAATGATATTTTGTGATGTGTAAAAATACAAATTAAAAAGCCACAGATGCACAGATATAGATTTTTTAAAGGAAATAACACATAGAAGAAATCAACTGTATACTTTTTGGCATAAATGAGCTATCTTGTAAATAAAAACAAAACCTATGTTAGAAAATTTAGAACAATTAGTAAGAGAAAATTCGCAGGAATTGGTAATTAACAACGCCCAGGTACCTAATGAGCAAAATGAAAATGTAATACAGGCGGCCTCTGGCTCTATTGTAGATGTTTTGAAAGAGAAAGTTGGTTCTGGTGGCATTGGAGATTTAATCAGTTCATTTACACAGGGCGGTAACGGCGGCGGACTTGAACAAATAACAGCAAGCTTTACCGATAAATTAGGCGGCTTGGGGATCAACGCAGAAACCGCAAAAAGCATTGGCGCATCATTAATTCCAATGGTAATGTCCAAGTTTTTTAATAAAACCGCCGACCCTAATGACAGCTCATTTGATTTGCAGGATATCTTAGCAAAACTTGGCGGTGCAGATGGCAAGTTTGATTTTAACGATGTGAAAGACCTACTAGGCGGAGGAGGCAAAGATAGCACCGAAGGTGGCGGTTTGCTAGATAAACTCAAGGGACTTTTTTAACAGTTAAGACAGCTTTGTGGTTAGCCTTTAAAACAAACCACAAAGCTGCGCTATTTTTTTTCGCTTTGTAGAGATCAACCGTGCATCTGTGGCTAAAATGAGTTATCTTGTATTTAAACCTAAAAACTAAATGAAGAAATTTTTACTACTGGGTGTGGCTTTACCTCTAGTTACCGCAGCCCAAAGCAACCTCAAAACAGATGCAGCCAAACGTAGCGAAGCCATTACACAAAAAGTAATTGATTGGCGTAGAGATTTCCACCAACACCCCGAACTAGGAAACCAAGAAACCCGCACCGCCGCAATTATTGCCAAACACTTGCAATCTTTAGGCTTGGAAGTGAAAACTGGAGTGGCCAAAACCGGTGTGGTTGCCATTTTAAAAGGAGCTAAGCCTGGGCCCGTGGTGGCCTTACGAGCCGATATGGATGGCTTACCGGTAACCGAACGTGTAAACTTGCCATTTGCATCTAAAGTACGCACCACTTACAACGGGCAAGAAGTTGGAACCATGCACGCTTGTGGCCACGACTCGCATGTGGCTATATTAATGGGCGTAGCCGAAGTGCTTACCGGCATGAAAAAGGATTTGGCAGGCACCGTGAAATTTATTTTTCAGCCCGCCGAAGAAGGCGCACCCGTGGGTGAAGAAGGTGGCGCAGAGCTGATGGTAAAGGAAGGGGTTTTAGAAAACCCAAAAGTAGACGTGATTTTTGGCTTACACATTAATTCGCAAACACCTGTTGGCCAGCTAACCTATAAACCTGGCGGCACCATGGCCGCAGTAAACGACATGAAAATTACTGTAACTGGCAGGCAAGCGCATGGCGCCTACCCTTGGAGCAGTATAGACCCCATTGTGGTTTCGGCACAGATTATAAATAACCTGCAAACCATTGTGAGCAGAAACTTAAATGTAACGGAAAATCCTGGCGTGGTAACCATCGGGAGTATTCAGGGCGGTGTAAGATCTAACATTATCCCAGAGAAAGTAGAAATGCTGGGAACGGTGAGAAATTTTACCAAAGAAGATGAAGCCATGTTTATTGAACGCATTAAGACCATTGCTACGAAAACCGCCGAAGCTGCAGGCGCCAAAGCCGAAGTGCAAATTCCCTATAGCGCACATTACCCTGTAACCTTTAACGACATCGCTTTAACAGAAAAAATGTTACCTACTTTGCAGTATACCGCAGGGGCGGATAATGTGAAGCTAAAACCACCTGTTACAGGGGCCGAAGATTTTTCTTTCTTCCAAGAGAAAGTACCAGGATTGTTCTTCTTTTTGGGACCCATGCCCAAAGGACAAGATCCGCTTAAAGCACCCTCCCACCATACTCCCGATTTTTTTATTGATGAAAGCAGTTTTAACCTGGGGGTAAAATCCTTATGTAATTTAACTTTGGATTATATGGGAATGAAGAAAAAATAATCCGTTTTTATTGCTATTAGGTAGTAACAAGCAGCAGTTTAAACCACGCCTCAACGCTGCTTTTTGGCCATTATTAGAGATTTAAAAAACAACGGCAAGGTATCCATGCAAGAGCAGTCATCGTCCCGTTTATGTTCACTTAGGCTATTCCAGATTTATCATTGGAATTCGTATCTAAGGATTTGTAATTAGGGATATTCGAAACCTGTTATTTGTTGGCGGAAACGCCAACAAAAGAGATGCCCAAGTTGGCGTCCTCGTCAACGTGTATTTGCAACATCTTGTTTCCAACCCCTCGAACTAAAAATCCTACGGTAGAACTTCACAAATAAAGCAATAGCTAATTTACTGCCATTACCTCTCCCTCACTTTCATTCCCAGCTCTATCAACCGCAGTAACTTTGATTGCTGTCAGCGGCGCCGTTGCTTTAGTTTTTGGATTTACTTCAGCTACTTTTGCCACCTGAAAGAAACTGCTTTTTGCATTTAAGGTTCTGTAAATCCATTTATCGCCATATTGTGTATAAACCACATACTTAAAAACGTCCGCAACATCCTTTGGCGTCCATTTAATATAAACATCCGTTTCTCTATCTTCTTGGGTAACCGAAGGCGCTTGCGGTGCTTTTTTATCTAGCCACGGCGATTTAGGCACTAATGCTTCTTCTTTGTAAGGCCCTGCAAGCAGATCATTTCTTAAACTTTCGTGTTTGGTTAAAGCGCCAATACTCCAATGCGCAACCCCTGGTGATTGCGGTGTAATCCCTCTGCTAATCATAATCTGATTGATGATCTCGTCACTGTTTTTTTCGCCACCACCAATACCACTGTTTAAGCCTGGCCATAAATGCCTGCCTTTCGTATTTTCGCCCTGCCACCATCCCAGCAAAACTGGAAAACTCAACGGGATATTATTGATTTGCCAATACAATTGTGGCATAAAATAATCTATCCAACCTTTGTTTAACCATAATTTGGCATCAGCATAAAGCTTATCATATTGGTCCATTCCTCTGATAGACTCTGGGTAGCCAGGTCGCCAAATTCCAAACGGACTAATGCCAAACTTCACGTGCTTCTTTTCTTTTTTGATCTCTTTATAGATCCGTTCTACAAATTTGTTTACCGCATCTCTACGCCAGTCTCCTCTAGCTAACTTACCACCTTTGCTTTGATAAGCGGCATAACTTTCATCATCAGGGAAATCGGCCCCGCCATTGTATTCTGCGTAGGGATAAAAGTAATCGTCAAAGTGCACGCCATCAATATCGTAACGCTTAACAATATCTTTAACCACCGAAGAAGCCAAATCTTGCGTTCCTTTTTTCGAAGGATCGAACCACCAATAACCTTGCTTTAATTTCACCACCAAATCGGGATATTTTTTCACTACGGACAAATCACTTACTGCACCGCCTGCCGTATGGTGCGCCCTATAAGGGTTTAACCAAACATGTAATTCTAAACCACGTTCGTGAGCAGCATTCACCCAAAACTCCAAAGGGTCGTAATACGGATTTGGCGCTTGCCCTTGTACACCTGTTAGGTAATATGACCAGGGTTCGATTTCACTTTTATAAAAGGCATCTGCCTGAGGTCTGATCTGAAAAATTACCGCATTGAAGTTGTTCTTTTGCAACATGTCTAACAAAGCGATCGCCTCGTCTTTTTGCTGTTGCGTAGTTAACCCAGGTTTACTTGGCCAATTGATATTAGCAACGCTAGCAACCCAAGCTGCCCTAAATTCGCGTTGTATTTTTGGACCTACATTAATTTGTGCATCTACTTGTACTGAGGCTACAATAAGCAAAACGAGAAGTAATTTTTTAAACATGATATTTGGATTTACTTTCAATAATAACATTAAATTCCCTAAATACCGCAGATATCTGCAAAAAACTACATTTAGTTGCAAAAACACCTGTGCCGTAAAAAAAGTCCCGATTTTCATCGGGACCTTCGCTTGCTATTTAGATTTCCTTAAAGTACTGATTTCTTTTTTCAGCGCTTCTATTTGTAATTGTTGCTCTTTAATACTACCTACCAAAAGAGGAATTAACGTTTCGTAATCTACCATTGGCACCGTAGCTGTTTTGGTACTGTTTTTACCAGCAGTATAAGTTTTTTGTTGGTTAACCACCAACTCTGGAGCAACCTTAGCTACTTCTTCTACCGCAAATCCACTTTGTTTTTGCGTGCTCAATTTTAATTTACCAGCCCAATCTTTATCGTAACTAAAATTAACTGGAGTTAACTTTAAAACTGTGTTTAATGAGTTGCTGATAGAAGTAATTTCGGTTTGTTTAACTGTTTGAGCATTGGTGTTTAGGGCAAAGCCAACCATAGCAATAACACCTAATAAAAGTGATTTTTTCATTGTAAAATTTGTTCATTAATTGAAATAAAAGCAGGGTGAGGCTAATCACTAATGCTTCATTTCTGTACATGTATAATTAAGAAAATTGGTATTGATTTATTTTTTTGCTAGGAAATAGCAAAATCTGGGGGAGGTGTGGCCAGTGTAATGCAAGCCTCGGGAAGCATCTTTGAAATGTAGGCCGCCAAATTAGCTGTCGAAGTCGATATCGGTTTCAAATAATGTACTGGTCTTTCTTGTAAAAAAAGATACGACGAACTTTCATTCACTTTCTCTTCGCTTTTCTCCGCATTGTCATCGTCCACATCAGTCATTACTGTACTTATAACTGCTTTATCTTGATTTACAAAAACTTGCGCACCGTAAATTAAGCCTAACACAAAGAGCAAGCTAAGTATAAAAATATGGCCAAGTTTCTGTTTATTCATTGGCGCAAATATAAGAGATTGTAAATAAGCGCAAATCATTTATCTGTAATAACAACACCTTGCTTTATGAAAAAGTTCATTTATCTCATTACTTTTACAAAAACAACTAATCTATAACAATCTATTTAGAATTGTTCTAAACAAAAAGGAGGAATTTTTTATATTTGCCTCCCATATTATGCATACCGAGCTTTGGGATAAAATTCGTATAGGTGATACACAGGCCATGAAAACTTTGTATCAGGCCTGCTACCAGCAGCTATATGCCTATGGCTTTCGGCTAATTGCAGATAAGGAACAAACGCAAGATGGTATTCACGAACTTTTTTGCGAATTATGGGAAAAACAAAACACCTTACCACAAGTAAGCCAAGTTTTGGCCTATCTAAAAATCTGTTTGCGCAACAAGCTATTAAAGCAGCTAAAAAAAGGATTGCTTACCCAAAGCATGAATAATTTTACCGAAACAGAAAACCTCATCGAATTTTCTTACGAAGACTTGTTAATTGCAGCCCAACAAGACGAGGCCGGTAAACGCGAACTTAGATTAGGCATAGCACAATTAACAGCTACCCAAAGAGAGATTATTAAGCTAAGGTTTTTTGAGGGATTAGACTATCAAGCCATTGCGCTAAAATTAAACCTTAAACCTCGTACTGTTTACAATCATGTACATACAGCAATTACTAAATTAAGAGATCTGCTAAAGATTTAATGTGCTGTAGCTGCAAACATCATGAAATTACCAAATGCAAGGCCTTACTTTAAAAATTAAGTTACTTAAAATAAGTAGCTTAAAAGATAATCACTACTTTTTTTAATTTTCTTCTGGTAAAAAAAAGATGTTTTTAGCTCTTAGTTATGTAGGCCCTTAAAAGCCAAACCTAACTAAACTAAACATGAATTTTAACCTCTACTCTGCTGAAGACTTTGCAGCAAACGAATCTTTTATTGCCTACTATCTGCAGACGGATAGCGAGGCCGTTACTTTTTGGCAAAATTGGATTAGCCTGCATCCAGAAAAACTGGATGAAATTTACAAGGCAGAACTTTTATTGGCTAAACTGCATCTACAGCTTAGCGATATGGAATTAAATAGCGCATTTAAGAAGTTCGACGATTTTATTGATGGTAAAAAAGCTGAGCCAATAGCTAAACCTCGCTTTGCCAAAAAAATATTTAGTTATTCCCGAATTGCCATTGCCGCATCTTTACTCATCATATGCTCGGCAACCATTTATCTTTTTAACAAAACAACTTATAAAGAAGATACCCTTACTTATTACAATGGCTACGGAAAAACGGCTATCATAGTCTTAGAAGATGGCACAAAAATATCATTAAACAGTAACAGTAGCCTAAAATACCCAAAACACTTTGGCAAACTAAAGCGAGAAGTAAGCCTAATAGGCGAAGGTTTTTTTGAAGTTGCAAAGGATAAAAAAAGACCCTTTACAGTAAAAACTGCCCAGCTACAAACCACTGTTTTGGGCACAAAATTTAATGTATCGGCCTATAAAAACGTTAAGCAAGTTACTGTAGCCTTGGTAGAGGGCAGCGTGGCGGTAGAGCTGGCAAACAAAAAGCAACAAACTATTTTAAAGCCTAACCAAATGGCTTGGCTTAGTGATGCAAGTAACCAAATCGAAACCACATCTTTCGACGCTAAAAAAATAACCGCCTGGCAAACCGGCACCATCGCTTTTGAGAATGCCTCTTTCGAAGACATAGCCATTAAACTCTACAATGCCTACGGTGTATCAATTATCAATAAAACGGGCAATAGCGATTGGAAATATTCAGGAAATTTCACTAAAACCGATTACCTAAGCATTATCAAAAATATCTGTTTTGCTAAACGCATCAATTACGAAATCAACAACAAAACCATAACTCTAAAACCATAAAATGAAGAAAACTTACCCAAACAACTATTTACTGCTATTACTGCTGCTGAGCTTTAGCGTATTTACGGCTCGGGCGCAAAGCAACAGTAAACCAATTACCATTAATACTAGCCAAAAGCCTCTAATTACAGTTATTAAAGATATTGAAGCCCAAACTGGACTAACGTTTAACTACGACCGAAAAGAAGTAGATCTTTCGCAACTGGTTACCTTAAATATCAAAGACCAGCTACAAGATGTACTGGCACTATTAGCTACCAGAACCCATTTAGATTTTAGCATAGATGGTAACAATATCGCCATTAGAAAAGGAATTAAAAAAACTGCCCCGCAGGTTAAACTAATTACTGGCGTGGTTACCAGCCGACAAGATGGTTTGCCTATTGCTGGTGTAAATATCTTTAGAAAAGGTAGCCGACAAGGAACCATTAGCAACGCCAACGGAGAATTTACCTTACGCTTAATAGGCGATAATATGGAAAAGGCTGTGTTGGAATTTGTATTTATAGGCATGTTAACCAAGGAGCTAGTGGTTGGCAAGCAAACGTTTTTTAAAGTAGAAATGGACAATGACATTTTTGGGATGGATGAAGTGGTGGTAACCAGCTCGTACACCAAAGAAAAACGCAGAGAAGATGTAGTAGGCAGTATATCGCAACTTTCGAGCAAGCAATTACAAACCTACAGGCCTATCGAAAGTTTCGATAAATTGCTCGAAGGAATGATTGCGGGAGTTTACGTAGAAACTACTACAGAACTAAATACTCCCGTAAAAATTAACATTAGAGGCCAGGGTTCTTTACCTAATATTGGGGGAAGCCGAGGCACTTCTACGCAACCATTATATGTGATAGACGGCATACCCGCTTACGAACAGCAACGCGGTAACGAGGCTTCGGTATTTAACGGCGAAGGTTACTTAAACCCACTTTCTAACGTTAATACAGAAGATATTAAAAGTATTTCGGTACTTAAAGATGCCACCGCATCTTCTCTATATGGTGCAGATGCCGCAAACGGCGTAATTATCATTACCACCAAAGCAGGCGAGGCCGGAAAAACTAGGCTTAACATAGGTTACGATACGGGTATTTCAAGGTTTATCAACGAGTTTAAATGGCTAAGCGGCCCGCAATATTACAGCTTACTGCGAGAAACTTACATTAACGGCGGTCGTTCGGTTACCGATGCTACACAACTCGCCGGAAGCAACGATATCAACACAGATTGGTTTGATTTAACCACTAGAACACCAGTGTATCAAAACCTAAACTTAGATGTTTCTGGAGGAACCGGAAAAACCACCTACCGAATTTCTGGTGGCTACAGAGATCAAAAGGCAAGCTCGTTAGGTAACGATTTACAAAAAGTATATCTCCGTTTAAGGGTAGATCAACAAGTAAACGACAAGCTTAGGATTGGCTTTAACTTGAGCCCTACTTATACTCAATCTAGTACTTTATCCGCTTATGGAGGTGTTATTTTACCACCAAATATTGCGGCCGTTGCCGAAGATGGCACTTACCAAGATATACTTGGCGTACCAAACCCACTAGCCATCCTTACCCAAAACCAAAATAGCGACAAAGGTGTGCAATTAATGGGTAACTTAAACGGCAGTTACAAAATTACCGACGAAATTGCCATTTCGGCCACCTTAGGCGCAGATAATTACCAAAACAAACAAACCCAGTTTCTATCGGCACAAAATGCTACTGGAAGAAATGCCAACGGCAGGTTAACTATTTACGATCGTAATTACCTTAGCTATACTGGCTTTATACAAGCTACGTATGATAAAACCTTTAACGAGGCACACACCCTAAATTTCTTGATCGGGACACAAGTTACCGATAAAAAAACCGACCTGCTGAGGGGTGGTGGTTCTGGTTTTAGTTTTGACAGGTACCGTGTACTCAACATGGCCGCCATCCAAACTTCGGCCTCCTCTACCAACTCCGATGCTACCATTTCTTACTACTCGCAATTGGGTTACGATTTCAAGAAAAAATACTACGCCAACATTAACGGGCGTATAGACAAGTCATCCATTTTTGGAGGCGATAAACAAGTAGCCTTAAATGGTTCAATTGGTTTAGCTTGGGTAATTAGCAACGAAGATTTCCTTAAAAGCAACAAAGTAATTAACCACCTTAAATTAAGAACTACCTTTGGCTCTACCGGAAATTCGAGAATTGGCACTTACGCCGCCAGGGGATTATATAGTTTTGGTACGCAAAGCGGAAATGCTTATAATGGTAACGTATCGTCTTTTCCGGATGTAAGCAGCGCACCTAACCCAGATCTAGGCTGGGAGAAAAACTTTAAGTTTAATACTGCCCTAGATTTTACTTTATTTAACAAACTGCAAGTAACGGCAGAGTATTACAACAACACCATTGTAGATTTAATTTCTAGCGTTGCTGTGCCTTTAGAAACAGGTTTTGCCAATATTTCTGCCAACACAGGCAAAATGCGCAACCAAGGTTTCGAGTTAAGTATCAATACACCTGTAATTAGCAAAAAGAACTTTAACTGGTTTAGCTCTTTTAATTTAGGTAGCAACAAAAACAAGATTACCTCATTTAACAATGGTTTTGCCTCGTTATATGCTACCGCTGTAGACGCCGCTGCCTTAAAAGTGGGCAATAGCACCTCGGCCATTTACGGTTACCAATGGGTGGGCGTTAATCCAGATAATGGAGCAGAAATGTTTTACGATAACAATGGTGCAATTAGAACCGCTGCCGAAATTAATACTCTACCAATTGGCAATACTATAGTTTTAGGAGACCGACTACCTGATTTTCAAGGAGGTTTTATTAATACGTTTAATTTATACGATTTTAACTTTTCGTTCAATATCCTCTATAGCTACGGCGCTGATGTATTTGTAAATTATGCAGACGAATCTGATGGCAGAAACCTACAGAATAGAAACCAAAGCGTAAACCTGATAGACCGTTGGCAAAAACCTGGCGACATTACAGACATTCCTAGGCTGCTCATTACCCGCAGTATTGTGGCTAACTCATCTCGTTACCTATACGATGCCAGCCATCTAAAACTAGCCAACGTTACCTTGGGCTATAACCTACCTAAAAAACTATCTAGCAAATTAACTTTAGATAGGGCCTACCTTTTTGCCAATGCGACCAACCTTTTTTATGTGTATAAAGATGCGGGAACCAAGGGCAGAAATGGCATAGCCGAAAGGAGATTTAGATTTCCAGAAACCTCGGCATTTACTTTTGGCGTTAAAATTGGCTTATAATTATCATGATAAAATCAATCGCATTCAATAAATCAAATACGATGAAAAAATATTATATACTTCTTTTTGTAGCACTAGCGGCACTTAGCTCTTGCGAAAAGCTACTGGATAAAGAACCTACCGATAAATTATCTATAGAAGACCTTTTCTTAGATGTACAAGGCGCGAAATCTGCTTTGGCGGGTTCTTACAAAGCTTTGCTAGACGAAGAGCACTACAACAAAAATACCATGGTTTACCCAGAAATATTAGCTGGTAACATTAAGTTTAGCAAAAACACCAACCTTAGGCTCGAAGATGTTTACGAAGCTACCGTAGACGCACAAGAATCGAGCCTTAACGCCACCTACTCGGCATTATATAGCGAGCTAAACAACGTTAACAATGTAATTAAATACACGCCTTCTGCAGCTGGCGCTGCTACAGAAAAAGCAAAAATTGTAGCCGAAGCTAAAGCCATTAGAGCACTCATACATTTTGATTTGGTAAGGATTTTCGCCCGTCCATTTAATTTTACCGCAAACGGTTCGCATTTGGGCATTCCGCTAATTTTAAACCCGCAGCTGTACTCAGACCCTGCACCAAGCAGAGCTACCGTTGCACAAACCTACAATTCCATTGTTACCGATTTAACCGAAGCCATAGCCGCTTTTGACGATACCAATGTTGGCGTACTAAATGGTGGTACCAAGCAAAACTATTTTACCAAAGCATCGGCCACAGCCTTATTAGCGAAAGTATATTTGTACCAAAATAATTGGGATAAAGCCTTTGAACTGGCAGATGAGCTAATTAAAAGCAAACAGTACACACTACTTACCAATGCCAACTATGTTGCCAGCTGGACTGGTCGTGTACCTTCAAGCGAATCGATTTTTGAATTGGCTATAGAAACTGTTTTTAGCGGCACTAGCTTAGGCGCTTATTACGAGAGCACCAACCTTTCCTCGTACAGAATGTACGCCGCAACTTTAGATTTAACTGGTTTATACAGTGCAACCGATATTAGAAATACCAGCACCATGTTTAACAGGGTTGATATTAGCGGGGTAAACTACGCCTTCACAAAAAAATATCAAGGTGGTGGCACTTTAGCTACACCTATAAAAATATTGCGCCTATCCGAACTGCATTTAATTAGAGCAGAAGCTGCCGTAGAAAAAACCTCACCAGATTTTACCATAGCCAATGCCGATTTAAACCTAATTAGACAACGTGCAGATGCCAGTGCAGCTACACTAAATTTAACTACTAAAGATGCGGTAATTGATGCTGTACTTTTAGAAAGAAGAAAAGAATTGGCATTTGAAGGCAATTTGTTATTCGACTTAATGCGCCGTAAAAAAGACATTAACAGAGCAGATGTTACACCAGTAGTTAAAAATTTATTGACTAACGACGACAGGCTGATTATGCCATTTCCTGCCAATACCATTAACGCTAACCGAAACATGAAACAAAACCCTGGCTATTAATTCTAAACGACATGAAAAATATTTTCTCCATACTTATTAGTCTAATTATTTTAAGTGGCTGTAAGAAAGATGAACCTGCCGCCAAAGCAGATTTATATCCAGATCAACCTGTTGCCACTGCCTCATCTTCGGCTATTGCAGTTTTTCATCAGTCAACAGCTTATTATCAAATGTATGTTTATAGGCAAGATCCTGTCACGGGTATTTGGGGCAGAAGAATTGGCTCTCATTTTTCTACTATTTCTAGCAGCGACCCCAGTTTTATTGGTTTTACTAACCCTTACGTAGCAGATAGCGGCGTGCCTTTGTTTGATATGGTACAACTATATTCGGCCTACACGGGTACTACGGCTATTAAAACCGTAGGCATTAACGTAGACCAAGTTTTGCAGTTTTTCCCCGATTATGAAGGTGCCAAAACAGGTATCGTAAAAGTAAAAACTCAAGATGTTACCCTAAAAAAATCAACCGCGGGACAAACCATTACCATTGGCATAAGCGGCAGCGGTACTTATGATGAAACTTCCAAAGTGATTGACTTAAAAGTTACCTTTAATGAAACCGCCATTGGTGGCACCAACAGAACTTTCCAATACAAATTAAGCCCTACCGCACTTACCTTATAATTTTCGAAAAATGAAAAGATTAATGATACTCGCCACTATTTTGGTTGTATTTGTAGGCAGCTCTGCCTTTTTGCAGGAGAAAGCCTACACTATAGCACAACTGAGGGAACTTTACAGTGGCGACCCTACCAAGTGGCCAAAACCCACACTACATGACGAGGCAAAACCTGGTTTTAAAGACATTGGCTACTTGGGCAGGCCAACTTACCCTGCCAATAATCCATTTAGTGAAGAGAAGCAAAAGTTGGGAAAAATCTTATTTTTTGACCCACGATTATCTGTTTCTGGACAAATTGCCTGCGCCTCGTGCCACGACCCCGAACTGGGCTGGGGCGATGGCAGACGTGTAGCTTACGGGCACAGTAGACAAACAGGCAAACGTAACGCAATGACCTTAATTAACGTTGCTTTTTATGAAAAGTTTTTTTGGGATGGCAGAGCCGGAAGTTTAGAAGAACAAGCGAAATTTCCGGTACAAGACCACGTAGAAATGGCTACCGATTTAACCATTATGGTTAAAAATGTAGCAGCAGTTGCTGGGTATAAGCCTTTATTTGCACAAGCTTTTGGTAGCGAAGAAATCACTTTGGATAAAATACAAAAAGCCATCGCTACTTTTGAACGGAGCATTGTAAGCACCAACAGCCGTTTCGATTCTTTTGTAAAAGGCAACAGCAAAATGCTAAAAGATGACGAAGTGATGGGCCTACATTTGTTCCGTACCAAAGCGGGATGTATCAACTGCCATAACACGCCACTATTTAGCGACAATAAGTTTCACAATGATGGTCAGGCCTTGTTGGGTAGCCGCATGGAAGACAGGGGAAAGTATAATCTTACCAAAAACTTAAAAGACATTGGCTCGTTTAAAACACCATCGTTACGCGAAACCAACATTACTGGCCCCTGGATGCACCATGGCAATTTCCCTTCGTTAAAAGATGTGATAGAGTTTTACAATTTAGGCAACCCTATCAGTTATCAAAGAGCACACGTCATTCCAGATTCGTTAAAAAATCCAAAATCGGCAATGTTAAAAAAATTAAACTTAACTTTAACCGAACAACAGCAACTAGAGGCTTTTTTAAAATCGATAAGCACGCAAGTGCAAAAAATTATGCCACCTAAATTGCCAGAATAAAAAACGCTTTATATGGATCTTTTAATACCAGAAACAGGCTTACTCATTTGGAGTATACTATGCCTAGTCTTCATTAGCTTAACTTTTTACATCATGATACTCTTAGTTAAGTTATTACGAAAAAAGCTAAGAGAATAATCTTCGTAACAAAAAAGCATGGATTTAAACTCCATGCTTTTTTGTTACGTCATAAGAGAAGGAACAACGGCCTGATCGGAAATTCGGAGAAATAATCCTTGTTTTAAAATTACCTAAAAAACTGCTTTAGCAATTTCCTTCGTTTGATCTGGTTTGCCCATGGTATAAAAATGCAGTACAGGCGCCCCAAATTCTATGAGTTCTTTGCACTGTTTAATCATTGCTTGCGTACCAATTTCCTTGGCTTCTGCATTGTTTTTAGCTGTGGATAGCGCCTCGGTTAATTCATCGGGTAAATCGATGTGGAAGATTTTAGGCAAAGCGTTTACTTGGCCCAAAGTGCTAATAGGCTTTAAGCCCGGAATAATCGGCACGTTAATTCCGTTCTCCCTACATTTCTTTACAAATTCGAAATACTTTTGATTATCGAAAAACATCTGTGTCACGATAAATTCAGCGCCCAAATCTACTTTTTGTTTCAAATATTTAAAGTCTGTATTTAAGTTCGGTGCTTCGAAATGCTTTTCTGGGTATCCGGCAACGCCAATGCAAAAATCACTCTTGAAAGTCTCCACATCTTCATGCAAGAATTTACCTTCATTGTGGTTTTTGATGTGTGATATCAAATCTGTAGCATAAGCATGGCCACCCGGTGTAGGCACAAAAGAGCTGTCCGCTTTGCGTGCATCGCCTCTTAAAGCCAATACGTTATCAATACCTAAAAACTGTAAATCAATTAATGCATTCTCAGTTTCTTCTTTGGTAAAACCACCACAAATTAAGTGTGGTACAGCATCTATTTTATATTTATGAATGATAGCTGCACAAATGGCAATAGTACCTGGGCGTTTACGGTAAGAAACCTTCTGTAACAAGCCATTGGGATGCTCTTTGTAAATATAATCTTCCCTTAATGAGGTTACATCTATAAAAGGAGGTTCAAACTCCAATAGCGGCTCTATTCCATTGTATATCCAATCAATACCCTGTCCTTTTATTGGTGGCAAAAGTTCGAATGAGAATAGGGTTTTACCCTTTGCGTTTTTGATGTGTTCTGTAATCTTCATTTTGAGTTACGTGTTACGAGTTCAAGGTTATGGGTTTAGGTGCTTATTTAACTAGCTGTTGATAATACTTGATGAACCCGTTTAATAATTTTCTTGTAGTTTCTATTTTTTGTAAAACTGATTTTAAGGTCGTTTCATTGATATAATTTTGGTCAAATGAAATATAAAGTTGAGTTTCTAACTCATAAATGGAACCTCTAGCGACGAAGAAAAATTGGATGCTATCTTTTGGATGATTTCTACCACATCCTTCTGCAATATTTGATGGGACTGACACAGCACATCTTCTCATCTGACTAACTAATCCAAATAATTCGTCTTTTGGAAATCCTTTAGTCGCATTATAGATATCATTCGCTAAGAGTCTAGCCTCTTTCCAAACATCTAAATCTACATATGCTTTTTTATCATTCTCCATTTTATTTCATTACATATTTTTCTATGCGACCAAGTTATACATTTGACCTCAAAACACGTAACCCGCAACCCACAACTTAATAAGCTAAGTTAGGTGCCAACCACCTCTCCACTTCCTCTACCGTTAAATCTTTCCTTAATGCATAATCTTCTACCTGCTCTCTATCTATCTTCCCTAAACCAAAATATCTAGACTCTGGATGCGAGAAATAAAACCCACTTACCGCAGCTGTTGGAAACATGGCGTAACTTTCAGTAATGCGCAAGCCAATCTTCGCTTCAGCTTCCAATAATGCAAACAAAGTTCCTTTTTCGGTGTGCTCTGGACAAGCAGGATAACCCGGTGCCGGACGAATACCAACGTATTGTTCCTTAATCAGATCTTCATTATTTAGTTGCTCGTCTTTCGCATAGCCCCAATAATCTTTGCGCACCAGTTCATGTAGTTTTTCGGCAAACGCTTCGGCCAAACGATCGGCCAATGCTTTAACCATGATGCTATTGTAATCGTCGAAGTTTTTCTCGTACTCGGCTACCAATTCATCACACCCGATACCCGCAGTTAAAGCAAAACCACCAAAATAGTCTTGTTTGCCACTACCTTCCGGTGCTATAAAATCAGATAAAGCATAATATGGCTGACCATCAACTTTTTCCGCCTGTTGGCGCAAAGTATGAATTCTCACTTTATCCGCTTTACCATTTTTAAGCTCTGGCGTAACCTTTAAAGTACTGCTTGGTAAATCCAGTTCAATATCATCGCCTATGGCTTGTGCCGGCCAAAAGCCAAACACCGCTTTTGCTTTTAGCAACTTCTCGTCTACGATGCGCTTTAACAAAGTCTGCGCATCATCGAATAACTTCTTCGCTTCGTCACCTACATTTTTATCTTCGAAAATTCGAGGATAGCTGCCGCGTAGTTCCCAAGTATGGAAAAAAGGCGTCCAATCGATGTAAGGAACCAACTCTTCCAACGGAAAATCTTCTAAAACTTTAGTACCTGTAAATGTTGGCGCAGGTGCAATTTGCGTTAAATCTATCTGAAATTTATTAGCTCTCGCTTCTTCTAAAGTCTTAAAACGTTTATCCGAACGCTTGTTCAAATGCGCCTCACGAGCTTTATCATATTCGGCTTTAATTTGCGAGATATATCCCTCACGTAATTCGCCGTTCATTAAAGTGCTGCAAACTGTCACACTTCTAGAGGCGTCTAAAACATGTATCGCCGGACCAGAATAATTAGGCGCAATTTTTACCGCAGCGTGGATACGTGAAGTAGTCGCACCGCCAACGATTAATGGGATGTTAAAATTTTCACGCTCCATTTCTTTGGCAAAGTGAACCATTTCATCTAAGGATGGTGTGATTAACCCACTTAACCCAATAATATCGGCATTGATTTCTTTAGCTTTTTTAATGATTTCCTGCGCAGGCACCATCACGCCCATATCTACAATTTCGAAGTTATTACAAGCTAAAACTACGCCTACAATGTTCTTTCCAATATCGTGTACATCGCCTTTTACGGTAGCGAGTAAAATTCTACCAGCAGCCCCTCCCGGCCTCCCCTGAGGGGAGGAGTTTTGAACATTAGCTGTTAACTCCTTTTGTGCTTTAATCGATGGTCTTCTTTCTAGAGCGGAAACCAACTTAGCTAAAGTATTATCAGCATCAAAGAGAACTTCTTCGTTAGTAAACCTAATTACATCATAATCCTGTTGTTTTAGCCACGATGTTCTTTCTTCATCAGACAATATATTCTCTGGCAGCTGATGAATTAACCCATCAATTTCTACCACCAGTTTTCGGTCTAAACAAACCAAATCAGCTATATACTGACCGATAATATGTTGCCTTCTAAATTTATATCCTTCTAGTTGCTTGTTCCTTACCAGTTCCCACATCACATTTTCCGCCTCGGTAGGCACTGATCTATGCTTTATAGCAAACTCTTTCAAAATAGGATAAAGGATAGGATCGGCCGTATGATATTTAGGCGTCGCGTCCTCCTCTCCCTTAGGGAGAGGTTGGGAGAGGGCTTTTTTCTCTTCCTCAATAAACGGGAGAAGATAAGCCACGGCTTTTTTCATTACCCTGGCAGATTTTACCACTTGTGGCAAGAACATTTTTCCAGCGCCGAACAAATCCCCTACAATGTTCATCCCATCCATTAACGGGCCTTCGATTACTTGAATTGGTCTGGCATATTTCTGACGAGCTTCTTCTACATCTTCATCTAAAAACTCGACAATCCCTTTAACTAGAGAATGCGACAAACGTGCTTCAACAGTATCTTGTCGCCAAGCTTCGTCTTTAACAACAACTTTACCCTTGTTTTTCACCGTTTCGGCAAATTCTACCAAACGCTCAGTGGCATCGTCTCTGCGGTTTAACAAAACATCCTCCACCCTTTCTAAAAGCTCAGGTGCAATTTCTTGATAAACCTCCAACATTCCCGCATTTACGATACCCATATCTAAACCTGCATGGATAGCGTGGTACAAAAATGCCGAATGCATGGCTTCACGTACCACATTGTTTCCCCTAAATGAGAAGGAAATATTGGAAACCCCACCGCTTACTTTTGCATAAGGTAGGTTTTGTTTGATCCAGCGGGTAGCGTTGATAAAATCTACCGCATAATTGTTATGTTCTTCTAAACCAGTGGCTACTGTTAAAATATTCGGGTCAAAAATGATATCTTGTGGCGGAAAACCAATTTCGTTCACTAAGATATCGTAGCTGCGTTTACAAATTTCAATCCTACGTTCGTAATTATCTGCCTGACCTTGCTCATCAAAAGCCATGACCACTACCGCAGCACCGTAACGCATAATTTTACGGGCATTTGCCTTGAAAATTTCTTCGCCTTCTTTTAAGGATATAGAGTTTACGATGCCTTTTCCTTGCAAACATTTTAAACCTGCTTCAATTACGGTCCATTTAGAGCTATCCACCATAATCGGCAGCTTGGCAATATCGGGTTCCGAAGCGATTAAGTTCAGGAACTTAGTCATCGCCGCTTCACTGTCAATCATTCCTTCATCCATGTTTACATCGATGATTTGCGCACCGCCCTCTACTTGCTGTAAGGCAACCGCTAAAGCAGCTTCGTAATCTCCCCCTAAAATGAGTTTAGAGAATTTTGGCGAACCCGTGATATTGGTACGCTCTCCCACGTTCACAAAAATACTTTCGGGAGTGATGGTTACAGGTTCTAATCCGCTTAAGCGTAAATACGGGGCTATGGCTGGTATTTTTCTTGGTTGAGCTGCTGCTGCTTTTTTAGCGATGCAGCCAATATGATCGGGCGTTGTACCGCAACAACCACCTACAATATTTACAAAACCCGAAGTGATAAAATCATCTACCAAATGTGCCGTTTCGTGCGGCTGCTCATCGTAAGCTCCAAATTCGTTGGGCAAACCCGCATTGGGGTAAGCAGAAACGTAACAATTGGCTTTTGCCGCCAACTCCTCAATGTGCGGACGCATTTCTTTGGCTCCCAAAGCACAGTTAAAGCCTATACTTAGCGGATTGGCGTGTGCGATAGAGTTTAAGAATGCTTCTGCCGTTTGGCCAGACAAAGTTCTTCCCGAAGCATCGGTAATGGTACCCGAAATCATAATTTCGAGTTTTTGGCCAACTACTTCTTCATATTGCTTGATAGCGGCAATGGCTACTTTGGCATTTAAGGTATCAAAGATGGTTTCAATTAGCAATACATCCGAGCCGCCATCTACCAAGCCTCTAATTTGCTCGTAATAGGCATCAAAAAGTTCGTCGTAAGAAATAGCTCTAAACCCTGGGTCATTTACATCAGGAGATAGTGAAAGCGTACGGTTGGTTGGGCCAATAGCACCCGCTACAAAGCATTTCCTATCGGGATATTTGGCCATAAACTCGGTAGCTGCTTCTTTGGCAATTCTAGCCCCTTCATAGCTCAATTCGTAGCTCAATTCTTCCATTTGGTAATCGGCCATGGAAATGCGCTGCGTACTAAAGGTATTGGTTTCGATGATATCAGCCCCGGCTGCTAAGTACTCCGTGTGGATGGCTTTAATGATATCAGGACGTGTAAGGTTCAACAAATCATTATTCCCCTTCACATCGCATGGATGCGCCGCAAAGCGCTTGCCCCTAAAATCTTCTTCGGTTAGGGTATAACGTTGGATCATGGTACCCATGGCACCATCTATAATTAAAATACGTTTTTCTAGTTCTTGTCTAATGCTCATTTGTTTATAGTAGCAAGTAGTTAGTATCGAGTATCAAGATTTTTAGATAGTGCGACCCAACTTCAGATAGTAAGAAATAAAGTATAAACAAAATTGTCTTGATACTTGATACTTAATACCTGATACTTAAAAAAAGCCTATAAAAAAGTCGGAAATGTGAGTATATCCGCAAAACTTATCTTCTCTCGCCACTGCTGAGATTAGAAATTAGCACCTTGTTGGCACAGGTTGCTAAGACTTCGTTGGGTCTATTCCCTCCGTCTTTCTTAATAAGCAATGCAAAGGTGCAACATCCGCTTATCATTTCCAAACATATCAGTATTGCAACCAAATAAAATTACAAAAGCCACGCAAAATTGCGTGGCTTTCGATATAATATTTTGCTAGAGCTGCTGATTATCTTCTATCTCCAAAAACTCTCAATAACGAAAGGAATAAGTTGATAAACGTGATGTACAGTGACAAAGCGCCCATTAAAGCTAGCTTTTTGCTGTTGGCGAAGGCGATTTCGTTTCCATTTTCATCTAAGCCTTCTCCTATTCTTTTAATCTCTTGTACTTTGTAAGCTGTTAAAGCAGTAAAAATGGCAATACCTACAAAACCTAGAATGTAGCCTAAAGTATCGCTTCCAATAACCATATTGATGATACTTACCACCACTAGGCCAATTACACCAGCCATTAAGATAGGACCAAATCTACTTAAATCTACATCGGTAGTGTAACCCATAACTGCCATAACTGCAAAAATAACAGCAGCAGCTGCAAAACATATCGCAATAGAAGCCGCTGTGTAGATTAATAAAATAAAACTCAGCATTACTCCTGTCAAAATAGAGTAAAGCAAGAAAATACCCACTAATGCTTCGAAAGAAAGCCGCTGCATAGCTGCTCCCATTAACATTACTAAACCAAGTGGGGCGAAGATTGCGATATAACCTAAAATACTGAAGCCTCCTGTTTCTTTGATTAAATACTGGCGCATAATAGATTCGTTTTCAGCCAGAAAAAAAGCAGTTACGGCAGATACCGCTAACGCCACAAACATCCATAAGAAAACGTTAGCGAAGAATTTTTTAGCAACAGAACGGTCTTGTACAAAAACTGAATCGTTCTGATATTGATAATTTTGTTGTTCCATCATTAATTTAAATTGGTTAACGGATAAATGTACAATTTTAGTTTAATCTTTTTGTCAGCAGTTCCTCAACTTTTTTGTAAAACTGTAGTGGCTTAAGTTTGCGCCAGTGCAATTCATCTAGTTCGCCGCCGAAGTTGATATAGTAATCGATACTGTGATCTCTGAACTCTTGGATTACATGTGCATTGAAATTGATACCTGCAATCCATCCATCATCTACATCCTGAAACCACTCTTCGTAATAGCTATCATCTGAAGCGTGGAAATTCAGAACATTTTCTCCAATAAGGATAAATTTATTAATCCCTTCATCAACCATCAACTCTAAAATCTCCCTTTTTAAGGTCATGATATCGTTATTGATGGTATCGTTCCACTCGCCCATAAGCTCAATAATAGCATACTGCCTATCGTAATCGGCGTACAGCACTTTAATATAAAGGGTATTAGAGCCAAAGGTATCCCATTGGGGATGAATGAGATAGTTATAGAGTTGTTTATCGTAATAAAACTCGGAATATTCGGTATCGTAGAAAGGCGACCGTTCATCCTCAGCGGCAATGTAGTCGTCTCTCCACTGATAATATGGCTCGATCTCGTGCATAAAACAAAATTACGATTTTAGGTTGACGATTTTAGATTTCTGTACCCAACAATCGTAATTCTAAAATCGTAATTCGTAAATCTATTTGCTTGCTTCTACAGCTTTGCGTACGCTGCCATGTTTTATCAACAATTCTGCTGCTTGTTCTTGGTCAATATTCAGTTCTGCCATCACCATGTGTGTACCTCTATCTACCAATTTATGGTTGGTTAATTGCATGTCCACCATTTTATTTCCTTTTACACGCCCTAACTGTATCATTACCGTGGTGCTCAACATATTTAGTACTAATTTCTGCGCAGTTCCTGATTTCATACGTGTAGAACCAGTTAAAAACTCAGGACCTGCCACCACTTCCACAGGAAAATCAGACTCGGCAACTATTGGCCCGCCTTCGTTGCAAATGATACAACCAGTTAGTACGCCATGCTTACGAGCAGTGCTTAAGCCACCTACTACATAAGGCGTAGTACCCGATGCCGCCAAACCAACCAAACTATCTTTTTCGTTAATCTCGTACTCTTGTAAATCTTTCCAAGCCTGCTCCGCATCATCTTCGGCAAACTCTACTGCTTTACGAATAGCCGCATCGCCGCCAGCTATGATACCCACCACCCAGTCAAAAGGCACACCAAAAGTTGGCGGACACTCAGAAGCATCTACCACACCTAAACGACCACTCGTGCCAGCACCAATATAAAACAACCTCCCGCCCGTCTTCATTCTTTCTGCTACTGCTGTAGCCAATTTTTCTATTTGAGGTAATGCTTTTTCTACAGCCAAAGGAACTAATTTATCCTCATTATTAATGCTGGTCAAAATTTCCATCACCGACATTTTATCGATGTCTTTATATTTAGACTCTTGTTCGGTTACTCTTTTCATTTATATTTTTTACTAGCGTGTTCGTCTCACAAATTTGCACATTACCGCAATTTCTTGCAAGAGTTTTCAAATATCGGCAATAATTATTAAAAAACTAAATTGTTGTTTATACGTTTTTCTAATAAACTGCTCAAATTTCTTTCTCTAAATAAAGGCTGGCAAATTACTGGGCTTCGTTTATTGATATGTAAACACGATTAAGTAAGCATTTTTTTTACCAAGAACGAAAATTAAAAAATAGAGTTGAAATATAACCTGCTGATAATTAGAAAACACCCATCATCTTAATTATATTTTATTTTCATGAAGCTATCGTATTTTCTTGCCACTTAGCGATTTGGAAAATCACGCTGGTTTCGTAACTTTGACCTATCCAAAACTGATGAAAAAAAGTACCCGTATTAATTTTCTAATTGCGCTAGTTTACTGCGTAACGCTAATTGGAGGAATGTTTTTAGGTTATACTTTTTTAAAAGATCAGGGCTTTGAGGTGGCAGAAAATATCAGGTATGCCAATACCGAAGAAGAGAAAGTAGAAGACATCATCCACATTATTAAAAAAAAATACGTTGATGATATTAATGCCGATAGCTTAAAGCATTTACCAATAGACAGCCTTTTACACCAACTTGATCCGCATAGCGCCTATTTACCGCCCACCCAAGCTTTTGAACTCTCTGAAGCTTTGGAAGGAAATTTTGAAGGTGTAGGTGTAGAATATTATATCCTTAACGACACTTTATTGGTTACCAATGTGGTTAAAGACGGCCCAGCTTTTTTAAGCGGTCTTAAGCAAGGCGATAAAATTTTAAAGGTAGACACCACCGTGGTGAGCGGCAGAATGTTGCCTCGCTCTGCCATGATGGGTAGAATTAAAGGAAAAAAAGGTACCAATGTACAGTTAACTGTACTGCATCAGGGAAGCAGCACCCCAACTACCTTAACAGTAAAACGTGGAAAGGTTGAAATAAGCAGCATTGATGCCGCCTATATGATTAACCAAGAAACCGCCTACATTAGGATCAGTAAGTTTGGCGCAACAACTGATACCGATTTTGCCAATGCGGTTAAAAACCTTAAAGCAAAGGGCATGAAAAAAATGGTTTTGGATTTAAGGGATAATGGTGGAGGTTATTTAACCGCAGCAACCTCTTTAGCTAACCAATTTTTACCAGAAAACAAGCTTATTGTGTACACGCAAGGCAAACACGATCCCCGTACCGATTATTTTACCACAGGTGGAGGCGATTTTGAGCAAGGCAAGCTTGCGGTTTTAATCAATGAAAACTCTGCATCTGCTAGTGAGATATTTGCAGGAGCTATCCAAGACCTAAACAGAGGTATAATAATTGGTCGCCGCTCTTTTGGCAAAGGTTTGGTACAAGAGCAGTTTGCTTTTGAAGATGGTTCGGCTTTGAATTTAACCATTGCCCGCTACTACACACCATCTGGCCGAAGTATTCAAAAATCCTATAAAAAAGGCTACAAAGCATATCAGCAAGAAATTGAAGATCGTTTAAACACAGGCGAACTTACGGCTGAATCTACCAAAGCTGATAGCCTGATGAACAACATGCCTTATATCACTAAGGATGGCAAAAAGATCTTTTCTGGCGGCGGTATCCAACCAGATATCTACGTAAAGCTCGACACATTGGGCTACAATAAATTTTACGCAACTTTACTGCAAAAAAGAGTGTTCATCGACTTTGTTTTTGAAACTTTAGCAGACAGGTACACTTCAGACTATTTAAGTAAAACTGTTTCTGTATTTAATATCTCTGACAAGGATTATGTAGACTTTTTAAAGTATGTAGAAAGTAAGAAGATTATGATAGATACCAAGCTGCTGATACCCGCAAAGCCACTGATTTACAAAAACTTAAAACTAATGCTATACAAGTATTACTTGGGCGACAATGGTTACTACAAAGCACACAACCAAAGCGACCCTATGATTAAACAAGCTCTAGCTTATTTGGCCTCCAATTAGCTAGTTAAATTTGTTGGCTTGCAACCAGTTTTTTAAACGCTCAAACCAATCGTCGGCGGTGGTTTTATTGTTAAGGCCAAAGCCATGCCCTCCAGCTTGGTAAACATGCAACTCGGCAGCAACGTTATTTTTAACTAATGCTTCGTTATACCTCAAGCTGTTTTGAACTGGTACAGATTTATCATTGTTGGCATGCACTAAAAAAGCCGGAGGTGTCTGAGCAGTCACTTGCCGTTCTGAAGAAAAATATTTCCTTTGTTGTTCTGTAGGAGTTTCGCCAAGTAAATTTTTTACAGAACCACCGTGCGTATATTGTCCGAAAGTAATTACCGGATAAATCAAAATCGAAAAATTAGGTCGCAAGCTGATATTTTCTTGGTTTTCGATTTTCATATCGGCAAAATGGGTACTTGCCGTAGAAGCCAAATGGCCACCCGCCGAAAAGCCCATGATCCCCACTCGATTTACATCTATACCCCACACCGAAGCATTTTTTCTAACTAAGTAGATTGCTTGCAAAGCATCTTGCAGCGGGCCAGTGCTTTTATCTTTCATTATTAAATCGCTAGGCAAACGATATTTCAACACAAAAGCCGTTACGCCAATTTCTTGAAATTTCTTGGCCACATCGTGGCCTTCTTTATTTATGGCCAAAATACCATAACCGCCACCCGGGCAAATAATTACCGCAGCACCACTTGGTTTTGCTGGCTGATACACATACAATTCTGGTTTGGTAACTTTGCTTACCCTCACCACCTTATCTTCGCGAGTGGTGGTTTCTTCTACATAATCTACCGGTGTAGGCTTAGCTCCCGGAATAGCACCACCGTATAAAGAAATTGCCTGTTGAGCGTGTACACTCATAGCTGTAACTAAAAGAAAAGTTAATAGTCCGAAAGCTTTATATTGTTTCATTGTTTAATTGTTGTATTGTTGGCATCAAATCTTAAAAATCAGTATTTTATTGCTATTATCAAATTTTTGAGCATTTAAAAACAGACACCTAATTCTTAATAACCTGCCCACTAGGTTAGAATTCCATCAAATATGCTTTTAAAAACTCATTGATATCGCCGTTTAATACCGCATCAGGGTTAGAAGTTTGATAATTGGTCCTATGGTCTTTTACACGCCTATCATCTAGCACATAGCTTCTAATTTGTGAGCCCCACTCAATTTTCATTTTACTCCCTTCAATAGCTGCCGTAGCTTCCATACGTTTACGCATTTCTATTTCATACAATTGAGATTTTAGCAACCGGATTGCATTTTCTTTATTCTGTAATTGCGACCGCGACTCTTGGTTTTTAATGATAATACCCGATGGCTTGTGATATAAACGCACCGCAGTTTCTACTTTGTTCACGTTTTGCCCACCAGCACCGCCAGCTCTAAAAGTCTCAAATTCTATATCCGCAGGGTTAACTTCAATATTGATGGTATCATCTACTAGCGGATACACATACACCGAAGCAAATGAAGTATGACGACGGGCATTTGAATCGAATGGGGAAATCCTAACCAAACGATGTACACCATTTTCGCCTTTTAAGTAGCCATAAGCAAACTCGCCAGTAATTTCTAAGGTTACTGTTTTTACGCCAGCAACCTCACCTTCTTGATAATCTTGCTCGCTAACTTTATAGCCATTTTTTTCTGCCCACATCAAGTACATCCGCATTAACATACTTGCCCAATCGCAGCTTTCGGTGCCTCCAGCGCCAGCCGTAATCTGTAAAACGGCATTCAACTGGTCTTCTTTGCTACTCAGCATATTTTTCAGTTCTAGCTCTTCCACAGCCTTTAACGCCAACTGAAACTGTTCTTCCACTTCCTCTTCTGTAGCATCGCCACTTTGCTGAAAATCATAGAGCACAGCAGTATCTTCGTAAGCGGCATTAGCTTGTGCAAAACCTTCTGTCCATTTCTTCTTACTGCTAATTTGAGCCAAAACTTGTTCTGCTCTTTTCGGATTATCCCAAAAATTTGGGTCGAGTGTAATTTTCTCCTCCTCGCTTATTTGGTATAAAAGTTCATCAACGTCAAAGATACCCCCTCAGAGACGCTAATCTATCTCTTAAATCTTGCAACTGTTCTTTAGTCATAAAGGCAAATATACGTTAATAAGGTGTAAGGGAAAAGGGTTAAGACGTGTAGGCTAAAATCCACCGTAAGTTAGTTTAGCAGTAGATGATATTGTTTTATTTTGATGACAAAAAAAACAAAACTCTATATTCGATAATTTCAAGTAGACCGGAAAACGTAATTAAGCTAGTTTATAAACTTTTATGGATTTTGTTCGTTCTAATCATCATAGCTTTAAATTGATAAAACAACAGAGATATGAATAGGTTAAAAATAATATACACCGCAGCATTGGCCCTAATTTCAATTCAGGCTATTGCCCAAACCGATAAAGCCACTACAGCTAAAATTGTGGAAGCTAAAACTTATACCTTTGTGGCCAGAAGCGCCACACCTTTAAACATACAAGATATTAGCGCTGTAATGAGCCGCATGCCTGGAGCTATGCAAGGCGGCACCATAAACCTTAACGAAAGCTACTACGAAATAAAAGTTACGCCCGACAGCGTAGTTGCGTTTTTACCCTATTACGGCAGGTCTTTTACAGCGCCAATTGGCCAAAACGAGGGTGGCGTAAAGTTCACTTCAAAGAAATTTGAGTACAAGAGTAAAAAGGGCAAAAAACGTGGATGGGATATCCTTATCCAAACTATTGATGCCAAAGAAAATTATCGTTTGGCTTTAAACATTGGCGATGAAGGCTATGCTACTTTATCGTTAAACAGCAATGCAAAGCAATCTATTACCTACCAAGGCTACTTAAAAGAAAATGAAGTAAAAAAAGATTAGTTGCCCCAACAACAAGTTTAGCTAAGCCGCTGTCTCAATTTCGCTCGTCATCTCGAACGCTAGAGAGAGAGCTGCTTCAGAAGTACTTCTGAAATAGATTTTTCCTCCCCGAAAATTTCGGGACAAGCTCTTCGGTCGTCGAAATGACGGCATTATTTTATTTTAAGACAGCCTCTTTTTCCTTTTTAGAAGAGCAACATTTTTTCTTCGTGGCAATTTCAGTCCCGCTTTCTCTCCAAGTCCGCCCTCGTTCTACTCGCTTGCGGGCTTTACGTTCAATCGGGTCTAATTAACGAAAGCCTATGCTAAAGCTTTGTCAATCTTATCAGCATATCTCATATTAAGATTGACAAAGTTAATTAGGGCAGTCCGCTGTTCCCCTCTTCGGAATTTGCAACTCCGAAGTCTTATCTTCGGGTCTGTGATCCGAGCATACATCAAATTATAAAACGGATTAAAAATCCGATGATACGGGTTCAACATTACAAATGTCGAACAGCAAAAAACTCGAACAGCAAAAAACTGTGGCGTTGGATGGCATATAGTAAGCCTACCAAGAAAAAATATTACCTTTAACAAAGGTCAAAAATAATCTATTTATATTCTGTTTTACTCTTATTTATCAGTTGTGATTTCAGCAAACAACACGTTCCTCCCAGAAAATTTAAATGGGAAAAGGTTAATCATGAAAACTATTCATTTCAATACCCTAGCGACTGGAATCTAAGTATTTACAGCAGAAACGTAACAGTAAATACTCATAAGTGGGCAAGTTTTCAAGTTATAGCAATGACACTGCCAGACTCATTAGATGCCAGAAAGGTAATTCTGAACTCAATAGTTCAAATAAAGAATAATTCAGAATTAAAAAATCGTGGATGGGAATTTCACGGAAGTAAGGAGATATTTAAAAACGATAGAAAATATGTCTCATTTAATTATATAAACGGCAAAATGAAAGGTACAAAATGTTAAAAACGAAATGTACATATTTTTCGCAAACGAAATACCTTTTCTAATGGTTTTCTACAGTAGAAAGCATAAAAAAACCCCTTTTTAAAGGGGTGAGTTTTTCTAATCTGTTAATTGAATCGGCTAGACTCTGTAATTTACCCGTTTACAGTAATGTCTAAAATGATCGTTGCTTTCATATTATATTATGTTTATGGGTGTTCAAAAATAAATAGAAATTATTTCTTTTCCAAGCAAATTAAATATCCCTGTCCTTTATAGATTATTCCCGGATAATCTTTCTCAATAAACGTATCTTTTGACGTAATTGTTTTGAATGAAGATAAAGTTCCGCTTTCAAAGAACTTAGCTTTAACGCCGTTGAGATGTATTTGAACCTTTAATCCATTCATAATGTGCGAGTTACTAAATCCAATAATATTGTCATATTTAAGGCAATACGATCTAGTTGTTTCTATTTCGATTTTATAACCTGCCTTATCTCCACCAAGCGGTACCACAAATTTTGTCATTAGAGAATTTCCTTCAATATATTGATTTATTTTTACATTGGTGCTAACTCCATTAACTTTAATTGAATCTACATCACATTTAGTTGTTTTACATCCTTCAGCCATCACCAATCTATTTGAAAAAGGGTGTGCTATGCTCTTGCTCTGTTCTGCTGGGACAATATTAAAGGATTGCTTATGTTTTACCTTTACAAATTCACTATCAATATCAATCAGCTCTATATCTACGTAGTTAAATCCCTTGTCGTAATATGCCACCACTGATGTTGGCAAATACGTCTCTTTAACATCTTTCATAATCGAGCTATGAATTTGAGGGAACTTATCTTTTACTAGTTCTTTCGTTACTTTTTCCCAATATATAGGTAAATCTACTCTATTTTTTAAAAACTTAGTTTCAAAAATAACGCTATTTAATTCCTCTTTAAATACTCCTAAAAACTGAATTGATTTAAGAATTAGTGCAAAAATTCCAGACGCAAGGATAGAACTCCCTAGAGTAACAAAATACTTTCCGAACTTTGGACTATTTTCAAAATCACCAAAAGTGCCTACTGTTATACAGAAAAAACCAATTATAAATAGCAGCCAAGGCAATGTCGCCGGCCAAGATATCTTTTTGAGCATTACTTTTTTTATGCGAAATTATTATTTAATCCGTAATGTACAAATTCAAAAGCTTCTTTGTTAAATATTTGTGTTTCAACATCACAATACTATTGCAGTATTAAAGCATTTGACCGAAAAAGTATTATATGGTTTTAAACTATATAAAGATCATCTAAAGTTATTCTATCCCAAAGTATCCCATCAGGAAACTCTCTAATATGCACTTTTTTGAATTTACTTTCAGCTAGTTTTAAAAAAGGAAACAAATCGGAACCGATATGAGAAAAAATAGTCATCAACGTTTGGGCGTATTCGTCCTCTTCACTACCAGTGAAATCTCGTTGTATTTTGCTTTCAAAAATTTGTTCGTCAGTCATTTCCATTTATTCAAAGATAAGAAAACCTAGCATCAGTGTATAGTTGGTTTTGAATTATCTACTAAGCTAACAAGTCGTTTTTATTTAATCAGCTATTAACCCAGTTGATCTAACTGCAGAAATTTTATCAGCTACTAGTTTGTTGTATCGCAAAGGGTTTTGCATCTGCATTGCTGAAAGTTATAAAGGTGATTTTTGTGCATAATCATCAAAACCCCAGTTATCTTTTTCGTCAAATGGTGAAGCAACATTTGTAATAACATCTTTTGCCCCTAGTTGAGTGTTCGAAATTGATAAAACATAGTTTTTCACTTGATCTACATTCAATTGGCTTCCGTTTGCATCATAAATAACAAGTGCATTTCTATTTGCCGGAACTGGTGTGATTGATATTTCTAATAATTGGCTTTCAATTATTTCATTTCCCAAAACACTAAGCGGTATAATTCCAATACTAGCGCCCTTTATTACCTCTCTCTCTATTTGACCGCCAATACGGTTAGCTTCCTCATCTTCGATATCAATCATTGGAACTGCTGTAAGCACATCGCCTATAAGCTGTACATCAGTCCATTTACCTAGTACTTTGTCATAATTATGATTTAAAAGGCAAACAGGATTAAGCATGAAATCAGTGAGCTTAATGCCGGATGTTTTAACTTTCATTCCATATACATTTACAGAGCTATCGCTACATTTGAACGTTTTTGAACTTTTTTTCATCGTAATTATTTTATTTTAAGCTTACTAAGCTAATTTTCTTTCCAGTGATACCACACGTCTAAAGCCACCAGTACCGAATGTTATTTTAACACTTTCAATCAGATATGAGCCGTTTCTATCGGGAAATTCCCTACTGTTTAAAACAGCAATATCACCAGGTTCACAATATGGAATGCCAAAAGTTGTAAAACCGTTTTTGAAGCCGTCTTTTTTTAACTTATCAAGTTCTTTTTTTACAATTTTCTCTAAATCTTGTTGATCAAGATTATAGTAGTTAAGAGTTCGTAAATCGCCATCTTTATCACCCCAAATGAATTCTATTTTTTTACCTGATGGAAGCTTGCTAATTCCTTTGCACCTGATACGTATATCTTCTTTACGGATATATTCTAGGTCATCATCAATGATATTTATATTAAAATCATATAAAACCTCTTCAACCTCTTTTTTTGTGGAGCCAGCAAAATCAACTACTAAAGCACCATCACTATCGAAACCGCTATGAAGCCCGAATTTTTTCAAAGCATCCAATACTTGCGCCGTACTCTGATCTTTGATGACTAAGCCGCCCAAATTCAGATCAGCAACACGAGCGTTACCCTTGTAGACATCAGATATAACTTGTTTTAGGCTTGCTTTTTTATATGACTTCGTGATACTATTTTGTTTGAGCATCCACATTTCGTCCTCACACTGTATTTCTAAAGGGATATTAGTGCCGATCCTAGCGACATAACCAATAAATTCAGTGCGCAATTCAGGTTCATACCCCAACTTTACTACAACCTTTGAACTACGTTGAATTATGGTGTTAATATCAACATAAACCCCTTTACTTTCTTTTAGTACCTTAAGTTTTCGAGGTAAAGTTATTTTACAAGTATTAGTAAGATTTTTGCGGCTTTTTTCAATCTCTATGTTTGAAACAAACGGAAACTCTAAGTACTGGTTACCATCGGGATGGTATATTTCTATTCTGCAAATTGGATTTAACATAAAGTTAGTTAACTTGTGCTTTAGAATTTTCTAAGATAATGCCGTAAAGCGTTCGCCTTTTAAGGTAAAATTCATTTTCTAGGATGTTGTAAATTTCCTCTTCACGCATTAATTGCCCGAAATATAGTTCACTGTAACGCTTAACTATATTCTCATTTCTTACGATTACCAAGTCTCTCTTTTCCATACTTACGATTTGATTTATCAAAAATACCCCTGTTAACACAATACATATAAAATCAATTTCATATGATGTAAGGATTTTTACATCATATGTAAAAGGTTGTTTTTCTTACGAGTATTTACCTCTATCATTGCGATGGATTCATATATCAACACTCTCACTAAAACAGTAAGAGGGCGATAATCGCCCTCTTAAAATTAAATTTGCTAATTTCTAGGTTTGTTTTTTAGGAAAATGGCGGTAACCGCCATTTTCTTATTTTAACCTATAAATCTTATATCTATCTATTTTGGGATGTTCACCCGCTGCATCAATACCTAAAGACTCTAAAGTTAAATCCCTAGAATGTAAGCCCAGTTTTTTAAGTGCGGCAATTTGTTCTATTATTATCCTGATCGCCTGTACTGCACTGTTTTGGTTTTCGTTTTTGGTGTATATGCAAAAATCATTTTTAATAACTGTGAGGTAGTCTTTTTTAATACCTAGATTATCGCCTGTAGCCTCGATTTTATCTATTGATAAAGCATCGTAGCTATCATCACCTAGTTTATGGGTGGCTCTAGAAGCTGCGTTAAATTCTTTTACACCGGCAATTATTTTTTTGATTTCTGCAGGAAACTCGACCATTTCCAGTGCTTTAGTTTTTGAGATTGGCAGACCGTTAAAATTTAAGTCTTTTTCGCTAACCAAGTAATCTAAAAAGAACATCGGTGCGTTTTCGGTGATATCTTCAAGTGTTTCTAAACTGCCGTCAAAGTCTTTAAAATTTGCTTTAACAACATTAAAGAGCTGTTGAAAATTCTTTAAATCACTATTCAATAATGCTTCTAGTTTTTGATGGTTTAACCTATCGTATTCTAATAATATCTTTTCCATTTTATTCTATGATTTTAGTTTCGCTTATAGCTTTACTGATATGCACCAGTGTGATCTGCATATCTCCAAAAAAAAGATGTGGGGATGTTTTATTTGTGCTTTTCTGCATTAGGCCTAACAAATCTATTATAGGTTTTTGCTCCTTTAGTTCATCTGCATTTAACCCGGCTGTTGACGCTTTAAGCACGCCTATAATTTCCCTTTGCTTCTCTTCAAGCCACGCAGCTCTCTGCGTTAGATGTAATGCCTTTTCGGCCATACTATCGACAATTGGTTTATTTAAATCCATTATTGTAAGGTTTTTGCTAATTGTTCACTAATCTGTTCTATCGTGTCTATATAACTCACTTCCTCTATTAGCCCGTTAATCTGATTGTGGCTAACGCTGAAGCCTGTAACTCCGACATGGGGAGTTACGAGTTTTAGAAACTCAACACATTCGCTTTGAAATGCGTTAGCTTCTTTCTCAAGTTCCTGCAGGCTTTTAATCACATCAGCCCGCTCTTTTGTTGATAAGTTTAACATATATTTATACTTTAATTAATTACTATTTAAATGCCGTTTAACTGGCTTTCGAAAGGGGTTTGTTTTCTGTTGTCAAAATTTCTTTAATCATCATCAGCGCTTGTGTAGAATTGAAGCCGTCTGAGTAACCAATAAAATCGCCATCGGTAAGCTTATACTTAGTCAAATCCGTTACAGCTTCATCTAATCGCTCGTAGAGCATATCAATACTTATTTGATCGTTCAATAAGGCTTTAAAGTTTTTTGTCGCCTCATCATGGTTAGCTAGTCTTTTCATATCTTATGGTTTAGTGGTTTTAGGTATCTAATTATTTTTCGGTATTCTTAAACTCTGAAATCAGTTTGTTGATATCCAGTATAAACTTTGATTTTAAATCCTCAATCTTTTTTGCTATTTCGGAGTGTTTTAACTTTAGCATTTCAATCTCTGATTGCTCTTCTATCTTTTTTTTGTCTGCCTCTATTTCCTGCATCGCTTTTATGCGTTCACGCCATCGTTTACAGGTTTTATCGGTTACACCTATAGTTTTAGCCATTTCTTTATAAGTTAGGCTTTCATCAAGCATCAGCAGCTCTAATAGCTTGTATTGATCATAGTTTGAATTGTTAATCCTCATTTGTAAAGTTCGTTTAGTATTAAAAGGCTTTCCGCACGCCTCAAACCTCCTATGTGGCCATTTTCGTTGGTTTTTAAGCATCTATTCACAATCGTGTTTAAACTTGTCCTATCAACCATATTTGCGATTAACACATCGCTTATTAGTTTTTTATAGAAAAGTATTTTTGAAGATTTTTCAACTGGCGTTATGCGACTACAGTTAGATGAAAAACGGCTAAAGAGCGCTTTAAATCCGGGCTTTTTACTGGTAATGCCCTTTTCAATCATATATTCTAAACTGTCATCGCCAATCATGTACCAACCGCAAACATTTTCGGTTGCATTCCAGTACTCCTTAATATCTAGGAAAGTTTCTAGTTTCAGATCGCCACCATCATCAATGATCACAACCGGATTAGGTAACATTTTGAGGTAATATTTTATATTCTCTTTGATATCAATGTATTTTCCATCATTATCAAGGCCTAAGGTTTTAGCCAATACACGGGTAAAGCGCTGCTTAGTTTTGCATTGGCTACCATCTACATAAAAACAGTTTTTTAGATTTCTTGCTAGGTATTTTGCCGCAACCGTTTTACCTATCTCAGGATCATCTACGAAAAGCATGGCTTTGCTGTGAGCCTTGCAGAACATAACTTCCTCTTCAATCTGATTAAGCACATCAGTGCGTGTTACCTTAAATGAGCGATCACCAGTAGATACACCTAACTCACGTCCTATATTTAACCATTGTGTATCAGTAATTAAATTGCCCTTTTCGCCGTTTTTAAGACGGCTAAAAATTGCCTTGTTAATACCCCATTGCTTTGCAAAAGCCGCATCGCTACCGCTATAGTTTTGGCGCTGATTAATCAAAGAACTAATTACATTGTCCTTAAAGTCCTGTTTTAATTGTAAATCCATGTTAGAACCTGTCTATAAGTGATTTTTTATTTACTGGATATACCGTTTCTACGGTTTGCATTTCATCTTTTATTGGATTTTCCTCAATTAATTCACCAACACTATCGCTAAAGGTTTTAGAGGTAGCTAACCCACGCATAACAAATGATTTGGGAGTTTTAGGACTATTGTCAATTACAATTACCTTGTCAATAGTTTGAATTTGTGAACGGCCAAACGCCTCAATAGTTGAAACATAACTACTCATTAACTGCCTAGCTTTCAAGTCATCATCTGTTTGCTCTAGCTTAGCCTTATTGTAAACTGGTTTTTTGATCAGCTCACATACGTAAGTGTCATTTAAGTAGGCAAAAGCTTTTAACACCTCATTATCGTTATCATCAAGCCAATAGACAGATATATTTGCACCCTCAATTCTTTCCATTAATTTGACTAGCTTATCACCTAACGAAATCATACCACCCTCACCAAGTAAAAACTCTGTATTGTTTAGCTTCACTATACCTGCTTTGCAACTAGTAGCTGTGTGATAACCTAAGTGCTTAATAAATCCTTTGTAATTTGTTGGTGTAAGGTTGGGGTGCTGCGTATTCATAAAAACCTCCCAACGTGTCATATTTTTGTGTACGCTATGAGGGGCGTTATTCCAATCCTCAATATCTTGCAAACATCCCCTAACAATTTCGCCATATTGTACGGTCGGCACCTGATTGCCGCCCTGTTGGTTTGCTTCACTCAATGCGTGTGGGCGTGCTAACCATCCGGCACGGTTTTTTTCGTACTTGTATCTTAATTGGCGGTAATATGCTTCAATTCTTTTGCCCCTTGCGTTATTGGCCTCAATCCTAACATTGTTAAACATAGCACCCTCTTGTAAAAACGTTTCTGTAAAAGAACTATTTAAACTCATTTCCGCTTCAAGCTCGTTAGGCAGATTAATACCCCATTCCGCATAGTTCCTAACCAATTGGCGGTAAAAATCAACTATAATGCCCTCTTTACTTTGTCCGTGAACCCAACAGGTGAAAGCTTCGCTGCCTAGATCAATTGCATTATAAAACCAAATCCTTTTACCGTTTGGCATTTTAAATGGTGGCTGCCTATCATCAATTGAAATAATAGAGCCTGAAAACTTTGGCTGCACCAAAGAATGGTAAGGTTTAAATTTTTGCATATAAACCTGTCTATCACCACTACGTTTGGCGTGTGTCGCTATTTTGCTAGTCCATCTTGCTAGGTAATGCTTTACGGTTGAATCGGATATTTTCTTAAACTGAGCAGGTTGGTAAACTTCGCCAGTTTCGTTGTTTATAATCTCCAAATGACCGTTAAGAAATAGTTTGTATTTACGGTGTATTTCTGTGGCTGTAGGTTTTACCGGATCAGATGCGAAAAGATTATTTAATAGTTCAATGGTATTATCGAATACCTTTCTACTATTGTTGTTTTTATGCTTCTTAGATATTAAGCTTTCGTAACCTTGAGCGGAAAAATCTTTTAGGGTATCAATAAACCTACGTTCATTTTCAGGCAAAGTGTGTCTTATGCCATGCTTTAACTCCAATACTTTGTTAAAGGAATTACAATCATCTGAAAGCGTTTTATTTGTTCCTGATAGAGAACCGCTTTTAGTTCTACGCTGTATTTCACGCTCTGATTTTAAAGCTAATACAGCCCTTAAAACACTTGCATTTACAACATATTTTCTTTGATGGTCGTCATTTAAATAAGTCCCATCTAAAAAGGAATAGTTAGCGTAAAATATTACCGCTTCACTATCTGTTCTGTAATACCGTTCTAAAATATGTGTTAGTTTCCTCGGATCGCCTAACCTGGTCTGTATTTCTACTGGTAGACTATCAAAAGATATTAATAGTTGGCGGCCATTGCCTCCAACCTGCACCCTTTTAATGCCATGGTTCTTATCTTTGAAACGGTTAATTTGAACACTTAAGTAAGTGGCCGTTTTAAAGAACGTTGGCACCAGTTCCTCTTTAGTTACTACTAATATGTTATTCCAGTAGTGCGGCATTTTCTAAGCTTCAATTTTATTGGAAAGTTTAGAAAGCTTATTTTGTATTTCTTTGCGCTTTTGTTTATGTGCATTACCCACCTTTATGATGGCCTCTACAATTTTTTCATTGAAATATCTGCCTTGAAATACGTGAGTTACTGCAGCTACAGAAGTTCCTGCGAGTTCAGCAATTTCTTTTACACCGCCCCTAAGCAACTGGGAGCGGATAAGTTTTAAGTGAGCCAAATTTGTTTGCATAAAAATAATTTATACCAACAAATTTAACATAATTTAAGTTGGTATAACAAAATTTTACACCAACAAATTTACAAGTGTTTGTTTATTAAGATTTTATAATTTCACTTAAGGCGCTTACATGATGTTTTTTAAGTATTGTATTGAATTCATGTAACAGTGAAATAGCTTCTTCAGAACTAATTTTTGTATGCTTCAAAAAATAGTCTCTAAATTTGCTAGACATATCGTTGTTTATCCATTCAAAGTAATTTAATACAACTCCGGCCGCTGGGCTTTCCGTTGACAAGAAGTATTTAGCTTCAAACTTTTCTAAATAATAACCTAGTTCTATAAAATTTTTTACGCTTTTACCAAATTCAATTGATTGCATTAAAGAATGGTAGTCACTATATTCCAACTGGTTAATAGTGATTGCCTTATTTAAAACCTTTCTGTCAATCGCCGTTTTTACCATAATGTGATCAATTATCGATCTCTTTAAAGAGACAAGATCATAAGTCTCACTAGATAAAATATCTAGTACAGCATCCTTCCAAACTGTGATAGCTTTTACAATATTCTTTGTTGTGAAATTGTTAATATTGTTATCAATTGTAAAATTGATTATTGCATCAATTAACCTAACCTCATAACTGATCTCATTTCTTATTATAGAACTGTTTAAAAATTCACTGTCATTTGCCTCCTTTACACTCACCATCTCAGTAGGAAAATTCGTGTTTTGTCTATTAAATACAACTCTTACATATATCGGATATCTATCATCAATGGCTTTAAGTCGTTTGTTTAAATAGTGCTTTGTAGTAATCTTTGACATATTGCGAAGATATAAAGTATTTACTATAAAGGTAAGTAAACACCCCTATGTTGAACCAAATGCACGCATAAAATATGTACACACACGGCCAAATTGCACGAAAAAACACTAAAAACTGTCTTAAAGTAATAATTAAGCGGGTTTTCTGTATTTCTGACCTTACACTAAAGGGGGGTATAAACCGCATAATTATACTTATGATAGGCTTTCAAAAACAGTAAAGGTATTTCAAAGAGTATTCAAAATTTACACAAATGATAATCCAAATGATTATGCAACTGATAATCCAACTTAAATTATACCTAAAAAAGCCATCTTTAACGTAGAAAAAGAGTGGTGCAATTTTGGAGTGTTTGAGCTATGATTTAAATTACCTTGAAAGGACTTATAAAATCAAAAAAGCACCTTTATATCGCTTTAACAGTAAATTTTATGATTTAACCCGTAATTTTGCGTTGTAATGATCGCTTAATTAATACAATAATAATAGGCAAACCGTAGCAGACCGTAATTTTCGGAAAAATGTACATTTCGTTTTTTGTTTTTCGCAACCTTTTTCAACCAAAAAACCGCCTTAGAATAATGATTAAGGCTGTTTTTGTTTTTATTTTACGGTTTTTGCCGCTTGTACTTTTCGTATTAGCCCCTATAATTATGGCCTACTGGACCCTATGGAAACTCAAATAGAGCAGATTGCTTTTGCCGATGGCAAGGAAAAATATGAAGCATTCATCTCATATTGTAAAAATACACCAGCAGCAACTGTTAAGGAATTAAGAAAAACGCTAAGTTCTTTTACAGTAGATACTAGCACTACATATTAGTAAGTAAATCTCGAGCTAAGTAATACAACTAACAGATTTCTCAATCGTGCCTCTTTCGAAATGACGCAAGCAACGACTACTTCTTCTTCATCCCCATATAATCCAGCGTTAAATTACACAATGCCTTCACACCCAGATTCGCTCTTCGGAGTTTGCAACTCCGAAGTCTTATCGTCGGGTCTGTGACCCGAGCATACATCAAATTATAAAACGGACTAAAAATCCGATGATACGGGTTCGACATTACAAATGTCGAACAGCAAAATTTCCACGTTTAAAGCATTAGACTCTACTAAAAAAAATCAAAAAATTGTAATTACAGAGGCGTGGATTACCTCAAAACATGTCGCTTTTACTTCTCGCTTAATTTAATCTCGAACAAATTAGGCCATTTTTTTCCCGTTACAAACAAACGCTTTCCTGCGGCATCATAAGCAATGCCATTTAACACATTGTTGCTGATCTCGTAATCGTCCTTAAAAAAGTTTTTAGGCACTAATTTGCCCAAATCTACTTCTGCTTCCACAGCGCCGGTTTTAAGATCAATCACTACAATTCTATTGGCACCATATACATTGGCGTATAATTTCCCATCAATATATTCTAGTTCATTCAGTTGCTCTACTGCACCTTTGTGATCATACACTTCAATAAAACCTTCTTCCTTAAAAGTGGTTGCATTCATGAACCAGATTTTGTTGCTACCATCACTACGTAACAATTGCTTACCGTTATAAGTTAGGCCCCAACCTTCTCTACTACTTTGGTACGGAAAAGTTGCTTTCTCTTCCAATGTAGCCGCATCGTAAACCAAGCCTACATTTTCTTGCCAAGTAAGCACAACAATTTGATTCCCCACTTTTGTTGAGCCTTCGCCAAAATACTCAGGTTTTAAGGGAACAGATTTTATCGCTTTACCAGTTTGAATAGCTACATATTTCAACTGCGATTGTCCTTTCCTGCCTGTACTTTCTAATAATTTACCTTCTACAAAACTTAGGCCCTGCGTATAAGACGAAGTATCATGCGGAAAAGTATTGACCAAAGTGTATTTCAACTTCAGAGGCTTCTTATCTGTTGTAAGAATAATGTTATTGGTAATGGTATCTATTTGATCTCCACTTTTTACAATTGCGGTAAGCATTCTGTAGCCCAAAGGTAGGTTTTGTGTATCTAAGGTCACAAAATCTCTACTCGTTTTTTCGGCAAACTGTTTTCCATCTATTAAATAGCTGATGGCTTGTACCTCAGTTTTCTCTGGAATATCTAGTTCTATTTTTACCGGTTTACCACTATTAAAACTTTGGCCCTGCAAAGGATCTTTAAATGTAATGTAGCTACCAACCTTGTTATTACAAGCGAATTGAAATAACGTGGCAGACAATAAAATGAAAGCAATAATTTTACGCATAAGGCCAAAAAGCACCCTCTATATGATTGATTTTAAATTGTTTATCTTTAGTAACCAACACAGCTACAATATCAAACCTAATTTCTCCTTGGTAATCCATAATCTCGATATAGGCTCTTGCAGCCAGTTCTAATTGGCGTTGCTTAGCGGCACTTACAAAGTCTTGCGGCATACCAAAAGCCACCGAGCTGCGTGTTTTAACTTCTATAAAGATAATGGTATTTGATTGAAGCGCAACAATATCAACCTCAGATTTACCATAAGTCCAGTTTTCATCTAAAATCTCGTAGCCTTTTTGCTCCAAAAAGCGAACCGCGGCTTTTTCTCCAGCCTTGCCTGTATCGTTATGAATAGCCATATTTTGAAATGATTGAATGAGAAAATTTTGAATGATTTAATAAGCAAAAAGCAAATTAAATCTAATCTAGGTATTTAATCATTTACTCGTTCAAATTCAATCATTATTTCACAATCACCGAACCTAAAAATTTAGATATGGTACGTTCTACGTTTTTAACTTGTACGTAGCGCCCCATTAAAATATCTTGATTTGTTGCATCCTTTTCGTCTTTCATCTGGTTCATCAAATCGGTAAGCATCCTATCTACTTTGCGTTTTTTAAGGTGATAAAGTCCGCCAAGTACTGCGCCTTTTATATTTTGGCTTTCGTCTTTTACGTAAATTTGGTGCTTGTTTAGCCAATTCTCGCTTAAACTATATGGCGAAGTGCTTAACGTAATGGCCAAGGTGGCAATTTCGCCATCCTCACTCATCAAAAACTGATTAATAGTTGGCAACTGTCCGTTTTCAACTTCCACACTGTAATAGTCGACTATACGCTTGCATAACGCGTTTTCAAAAGTCACGTCGCCTAAATTTTGAATAATAAATGAACCCACGTGCATTTCACCAACCTGCTCAAAAGTTACCAGCTCGTGTCCGAAAGTAAGTAGCAAACGTACAATTTCTTGCTCTTGCAAAATATCGGTACTGATTTGTTGGGTAGCAGTCTCTACCGGCTCTGCTGGCCCACCTTCGGCAAACAAATCATCAGGCGGCATGTCTGGGTAACTAGGGCTACTGCTAGCTCGCTGCGGAGCCGCCGCTTTTTTGCTCTTGGCAACCTTTATAGCATTCAATTCGGTAAGCAGTACTCGCTCTTCTATTTCGAGCAAATGACTACATTCCTTAATAAATACAGAGGCCTTGATATTATCTGGAATTTTAGCGATACTCTCTACAATATCCCTAATGATCCCCGCTTTTTTAATCGGATCTTTCCCAGCCTCGGCCAGTAAAATATTGGCTTTATAGAGGATAAAATCTTGACGCTGCTCTTCGATGTAGGTTTTAAAAGCTCCTGCACCCACTTTGTGCATGTAAGAGTCAGGATCATCTCCATCTGGAAAAGAAACCACTTTTACGTTCAGCCCCTCTTCCAAAATCATGTCTAAACCACGTAAAGAGGCCTTGATACCTGCAGCATCGCCATCATACAAAATGGTTACATTTTGCGTAAAACGGGCAATCAGCTTGATCTGCTCTATGGTTAACGAGGTCCCTGATGAGGCAACTACATTTTCAACGTAAGCTTGGTGTACCGCTAAAACATCGGCATAGCCTTCTACCAAGTAACAGTTGTCTTGATCACGAATGGCCTTTTTTGCATGGAACAAGCCATACAGCACGTTCGATTTGTGGTAAATATCACTCTCTGGCGAGTTGACGTATTTAGGTACGTTTTTATCCGTCTTTAAGGTACGACCACCAAAACCAATTACCCTGCCCGTAAAATTATGGATGGGAAACATGACCCTCCCACGAAACCTATCATATAACTTTCCTTTATCATTCCTGATGGAAAGCCCAGTTTTTTCTAGGTACTCTACCGCATGACCATTTTTTTCGGCCTCTAACGTTAAGGCATCCCAAACATCTGGTGAATAGCCTAGGTTAAATTTTTTGATGATATCTTCCCTAAAACCGCGTTCTTTAAAATAGCTTAAACCAATGGCTTTACCGTCGGCACTATTCCAAAGTTGGTCTTCAAAAAAGTTAGCGGCAAACTGCGAAACGATGTAAAGACTTTCACGAGCACTGTTTAGCTCAATATTTTCTTTACTTTCTACGGTTTCCTCTACCTCGATATTGTATTTAGCGGCTAAAAATTTAAGTGCTTCTGGGTACGAGTATTTCTCGTGCTCCATCACAAAACGTACCGAATCGCCGGCAACGCCGCAGCCAAAGCATTTATAGATGCCTTTGTTTACCGAAACGTGAAAAGAAGGCGTTTTTTCGCCATGAAAAGGGCAATTACCAATTAAGCTCGAACCTCGTTTTTTAAGGTGCACAAAATCGCCAACAACCTCTTCAATTCGGGCCGTTTCCTTAATTTTTTCTATGGTTTCCGCTGTAATCATTTGCTGCTAATCTCGTTCTAAATGGGACTTCAAATTTAGCAAATATTTTACCACCTAAGCTACTTTAGAGCACCTTAGCTTATTTACTTAAAAAATACAGACACTTTTTTCGGCCTATTTAATTTAAGCTGAACTTGTTTGTCTAAAGTTCGGGCAACTTATCTCATGTAAACCAAGGTGTTGTAGCTGTTTAAATGCGGTTACTTGATAAAAGGCAACATTTGCTCTGCTACAAACTGATTTCCTTTATCGTTCAAATGCACCCTATCTCTGGTTAAGATATCTTTCTCTAAATCTTGTGTATTGTTCTTTTCTTCGTAAGCTTGAAACGCCTTTCTTAAATCGCATAGCGGAAGGTTGTTTTTAGCTGCTAACTCCCTTATGCCTTCGGCATATTTGTCCAAATCTGCATCTAGCTCGTTAGCTCCACCTTTTTTCTCACCAACTACCGAAGGCGTGCACAAAACCACTGCACTGCCGCTTGCTTTGATTTTATTGATCAAAGCCTGATAAAACTTTAAATATTTTGGATAATCTGTTCCTGTTTTCGAAGTTTGTTTATGCCAAACATCGTTGATGCCTACATAGATGAAAACCAGATCAGGTTTTTTAGCTAACACATCTTCTTCTAAGCGCAGGTAAAGGTCGTAGACTTTATTGCCACCAATTCCCGCACCAAACAATTCAAACTTAGTACTATCTACCTGCTTTTTAAGTAAATTGATATAGCCGTTTCCCTGCACGCCCGCTTGGGTAATCGAGTCGCCAAAGAATATTACTTTTTTTGTTTTAGGTTTCATAGCAGATAGCAGAATAAGGGCGCAAGCCACAACTGATAGTTTTAAAATGTTTTTCATCCTTGTACTTTTATACAGCTAATTTAATTGTTTACTCTTAAATATCAACATGGTTAATTATTTTCTATCTTTGATACAAATTATCGAACAATACTAATGAAATTACTCGCTAAATCTTCATTTATCGTCATCCTATCGCTTTTTATTTTTAATATCAGCCATGCTCAAGAGAAAAAAAGAGCACCTTACACGGCTTTATTGGTTACAGATGCCAAACAAAAGGTACATGGCAAAATTATAGCGATTAACGATACGGCCTTGGTATTGGTTGATAAGAAAGAAATGACAAGAGCCATTGCCTACCAAAAAATAAAGAAAATTAAAATTTTGAAACATCATAGTGATGTGGGTTACGCTATAGTTACTGGTGCTTTAGTGGGCGGCGCTATTGTAGCAGCTCAATCTGTAGATGATGGTGCCGTAGCTGTATTGGTTGGCGCTGGGGGTACTGCTGCCGTAGCTGGGCTAAGTATTGCCTTACACAATGTGATACACGGTGCCGAGCTTAAGATTGATGCCGATAAAGAAAAGATCGACTACCAAAATATGTCGCAAAAACTGAGCAAATACATTTTTAACGATATTGCGCTAAAACCTTAACTACTTACTATTTCCTAAGCGGTAATCTTTGTGCAAGACCAAAAAACTTGCCCTTTCTTCTTTCTTTAATGGATAATCCCAATTACCCTGATAAGTAATTTTGGTAGGCAGCTTTACTTCATTAAAGTAGCTCATTTCGATGTTCATCTGCACATCAAAATCAAAGAGCATGTTGCTGTACTTCATATCCACGTAGCGTCCTAAAATTTCAAAATTACGCTTATCGAAAATCGTGACCAACTCTTTGATCATGATGCCGTCTTTTGTCCATTTAGAAAGATCTGGCTTTACCGATACTTTGAAACGATAGACCGGAATGGAATCTAAATAAGTACCACTGTAGAACGTATAATCGTAATATTGGCGCATATTGGCAGTAAATATTTCTGTTTTACTACCAATAAACGGAATGCCTTTAATAGGCCGCCCCGGATTAAAGATTAAAGTTTTAAGCTTGTCTTTATAACCTTCGTTTCCGCCTTTTTTTCCTGTACTTGGTGCCGAAGCAGGTGCAAAATCAGTATTATAGGCATTCATAAAGATATAATCGAACATCTCTACGGTATACAACTGATATTTCCCGTTTTTTTTATAAATCTTGCCAGCATCCTCTTTTACCAAATACTCCATTTTATAAGGACCATCGTTGTTGTGCCTTATCTTGCGATAAATTTTTCCATCAACCTTGTTTTTTTTATCGTAAGTAAACACCCTATTTTCGGCAATGAAAGTATATTTCTTCATATTTCTGAATGCCTCATAAAAGCTAGTATCATTAATAATCGCATCGATAAAAGTTTCGATATTTAATCGCTTTGCCTTGATATTGACTACAGAATCTAGTGTAATGGTTTTTATCGTATCTGGATTAAAACGAGGAATTTGCTGAGCGTTAGCACCAACAAAAAACAACAAAAGTATTATAAAGCAAAGTTTTTTCATTTATTCCAATTTTGAACCACAAAGGCACAAAGAACACAAAGCCGTTATTCAGTTTACAGTGGGCAATTTACAGTAGCAATAGTGGTTCAAGGAACTAGCTATCTAGCTATTATTAACCAACAATACTGCAATTCAACAATAAAACAATTCTTCACGATAGAAGTTATAAGTTTCACGTTGGCAGCATAAAAAAACGACAAACCAACTAAACAACCGATTTAATTCCCTAATTGTTTCAATGCAATATAAGCCATTAAACCTGTAGAAGTTTTTAAAGCATCCTCATCGATATCAAAATTTGGCGTATGCACCGAGTGGCAAGTATCTTTAGCAGCATTACCCGTACCCAAACGGTAAAAGCAAGCATCGGTTACTTGAGAGTAGTACGCAAAATCTTCAGCTGCCATCCAGATATCTAAGTCTAAAACGTTTTCTTTTCCTAAATATTCTTCGGCACAGGCTCGAGCATTGTTCGTTAATTTTTCTTCATTAATTAAAAATGGATAACCTCTGTGGATATCGAAATGACAACTTCCCCCCATGCTTTCTGCAATACCCTCGGCCATTTTCTTCATTAAACGGTGAGCTTCGTTTCTCCAGTCCTCGTTTAGCGTCCTAAAAGTACCTTCCAATTTTACTTCATTAGGAATTACATTAGTTGCGCCGTTAGCGATTACCTTACCGAAAGAAAGCACCGAAGGCAAACGTGGATCGGCATTACGACTTACAATTTGCTGCAAGGCAACAATAATATGTGAAGTAATTAAAATCGGATCGATATTTTGATGAGGTTGCGCACCATGGCCACCTTTGCCCGTTACGGTTACGTAAATTTCGTCGGTAGAAGCCATGTAAATACCCGAACGAAAACCAACTTTACCCGCATCAATTAACGGCATTACGTGCTGACCAACAATAGCTTGTGGCTTAGGATTTTCTAATACACCTTCTTTAATCATGATACTAGCGCCACCAGGTAAAATTTCCTCTGCCGGCTGAAAAACAAGTTTCACCGTCCCTGCAAACTCTTCTTTTAATTGGTTAAGGATGTATGCCGTACCTAATAACGAAGAAGTATGCACATCGTGTCCACAAGCATGCATTACACCCGGATTTTTAGAGGTATAAGGTTTATCATTCGCTTCTGTAATTGGCAGTGCATCCATATCGCCACGCAAAGCGATGACCTGATCTGATGGCAAAGCGCCAGTAATTAAGCCTACCACACCTGTGTTGGCCATCTCTGTAAACGGAATACCCCAAGCAGCCAACTTATCTTTCACAAACTTAGCCGTTTCAAACTCTTTAAAAGATAATTCTGGGTTAGCGTGTAAATGTTGACGAAAAGCTACTACTTCGTTAAAAATTTGAGTGGCTAGTTCTTGTATTTTTTGTTTCATGTTTAGTTTGGGTTAACTGTTGATTTGGTTGACTGGTAAACTGTAACCTGCCATAGCGATTAACCGATTAACCAGTTCTACGATTAAACTTTATTCTAAAATTGGTGCGTTTATCTTTTCTCTAAAAATAAACAGTGTGGGGTAGCTTGGCCGTAGTTCGTTCAAAAACTTTTGGGCCTCTAGCTTAGTACGGTAATCACCAACTCTTAAATAATAGTTTGGTTCTTTGTAAGTGATATAGGTGTTTAATTTAGGGTATTCTGATTTAAACTGTGCTTGTTGCGCAAACACCTCACGCCTATCTGATCCGTAATAAATCTGCACTCTGTAACCCATTGAAGAAACGATAGCCGACCCTGTTGGATTTGTAGCGGTTGGCCTTGCTTTGTTTAACTCAATTCGTTTGGCAATGAGACTGTCTATCAAAGGATCTTTTACCACAATTACCTCTCCCTTGGTTTGGGCAAAGGAGGTAACGCTTAACAAAACAGAAATTATAACTAATGGTATTTTCATTTACTTCAAATTGTGCCTCGGTAGTTAAATAAACATCTCTTAATATAACGAGAACAATTACGTTGGGTTTGCAAAAATCGATATTCTAATCTGCTAAAACAAATCTCTTTTAAGGGAAACCATACAATATTTCAAAAACTTACATAGCGTAGTTTAGAGTTTGGGAGGCATGGAAAGCTTAAACCTTAATATTAGTTAAATTACCTTAAGGTAGATGCATTTAGCAACCCTAAATCATAAAAAATTATATCCGTTTAAAAAAAATAAATAAATTTACTCCTAATACGAATATTATGAAATATAAACCTCTCTGTTCATTTCTATTTTGCGCATTATTATTGAATACTGTCGCCAACGCACAAATGAAAATCTCTAACGGTGCAGCTGTAGTTGTTGGCTCGGGTGCTAATATTAACTTAGCAAATATTTCTCTAGATTACGGTAATGGTACGTTATCAGGAGATGGAAAATTCATTTTTTCAGGCAGTGCTGATAACACCATCAGCGGAAACACAACGATAAAGCACATTTACTTGGCAAAAAGTACAGGTAGTAAACTCGCATTAGCGAACAACTTACTTCTTAGCGGTTCGTTTGATTTTGGTTCGGGTATTTTAGATCTTAACGGCTACAACCTTAACCTTGGTAATACCGGAACATTATTGAACGAAAATAACAACAGTTTTGCGACTGGAAACTCTGGATATGTGGTAAGAGAAGCTAGCTTGAATGCACCTGCGGCGGTTAATGCCGGCAACCTAGGTGTAGCAATAACAACCGCAAGTAATTTGGGTAACACCATCATAAGACGAGGTAACTACGCAATTTCTGATGGCAGCAATCAGTCTATTAAACGTTTTTTTGAGATTGAACCAACCAACAATACAAATTTAAACGCCACTTTAAGATTTCTTTATCTTGATGGAGAATTAAATAGCTTGCAAGAAAACCAGCTGAGGTTCATGCAATCGGAAGACAATGGCGCAACCTGGTCTGGATTAACTAGCACCATAAACGCAGCCCAAAATTATGTAGAAGTTAGCGGAGTTAACAGCTTCGGCCGCATGTCGTTGGTAAATGACTTTACGTTGCCGCTTTCTTTACTAAAACTGTCTGGAAAAATACAGAAGGTAGGTGTTACCTTAAACTGGCTAACATTAAATGAGGTAGACGTAAGCCATTTCCTTACAGAAAAAAGTTACGATGGCAAAAGATTTGTTTCTTTTTCGGAAGTAAGATCTAAAAGCGAGACCTCAAAAGACAATAATTATACAGTAAACGATATCAATCCGCTTTTGGGCATCAATTATTATCGCATTACTGCCGTAGATAAAGATGGAAAAACTAATTTTTCTAATATTATACCCATTAATTTTTCTTTAACGAAAGAAGAGCAGGCAAATATTTATCCAAACCCAACAGCTAAAAATATCAATGGCACATTTTACCTGCCACTTGCGCAACAGGTAAAACTCGCTGTAATTTCTAGCATAGGAAAAGTGGAGCTGAACAAAAGTGTAAATGCTGTACCTGGCTTAAATCATTTTTCTTTCGATGTTTCCGCACTACCTATTGGTGTTTATTTTATACAAATAGTTACTGCTAATTCAAATCAACAACTAAAATTCATCAAAAATTAATTGCTATATGAAGGCTAAATTTTTACCCTTACTATTTATTTTCCCTATTTCATTCTATGCCAACGCACAGAATGTAGGTATCAATACCGATGCATCGGCAGCAGACAACAGTGCCATGCTAGATGTTAAAAGTACCGACAAAGGTATGCTGATACCAAGAATGACGGCGGCCCAGCGCAACCTCATTGCTTCGCCGGCAACCGGGCTACTGGTTTACCAAACTGATGGCACCAGCGGATTTTACTTTAACCAAGGCACGCCAACCGTTAAAAACTGGATATTACTGGGTGCTAAAGGCGATACTGGTGTTGCTGGTCCACAGGGACCACAAGGTGTAGCAGGACCTACCGGAGCCACTGGAGCTTCGGGGCTACAAGGAGCCATTGGACCAGCAGGGCCACAGGGACCACAAGGCACAGGTTTTAGCAATGGCACGGCGGCAGGACAAATCTATTTAACAGGTTCAACTCCCTTTGCTCCACAAACACCAGTAACGTTAAGTGGAAATGCTACAGTAAGTTCTTCGGGTGTACTTTCTATTACCTCGCTACCAGCAATTAGCGGTGCAAATTTAACCAGCTTAAACGCAAGCAACGTTAGTTCGGGTACTGTTGCCACGGCTCGGTTGGGCTCGGGAACTGCAAGCGCATCCACTTATTTAAGAGGCGATGGCACTTGGGCTACCCCTAGTGGCGGTGGTGGCGGAGGTTTGCTAGCAGTGACACCCGTTACAGCTAATGGCACTACTTTAACAAACACTTCTCAAGTTGTTTTCATTAAAGGTAATTACGGTGTAACGTTACCTTCTGCACCTAGCACGGGCTTAGTTATCTACATATTTACAGACAATGTAAACTCAACGGTAAATCCAAACGGCAAAAAATTCCGCCAAAATAACAATGATTACGACACATCAAATTTTACAAATTTTGGTAAAACTAACCAATTAGGGTTAACCTTAATCTACGATGGTACAGTTTGGCTCTGCTTTTAATCCGCTCGTTCACGGCAGACAATTTAGAAATCCCTTACTAGCAAGTATAGGGATTTTATTTTGCCCCAATAGCTAGCTTCTTTAGTCTTTTCTTTTATATAGCATAAGCGAATTTTCATCCAGCACAAGTATTGGCATAGCGGCTCCTGGTGCTTTTCTTTAATCTATCAATCCGAATCTCAAATTAGGGGCGGGTAAAAGCGGAATGTAGCCAAGCATCTACAACTGACTTTTAATTGGTTAACTTTTTTCAGGACGGGACAAACTAACAAAAAAGCCCCGAAGAAAATTCGAGGCTTGAAAATTATATTTTAAACTCATAAAGTCTCCCCTTAGGGGAGATTTAGAGGGGCAGTTAAGCATTCACACCATGGCAATTTTTAAACTTCTTACCACTTCCGCAAGGGCAAGGTTCGTTTCTGCCCACCGTTGCTTCTTTTCTAATCGGTTGCAAAGGTTGCGGCTCACGAGTATCGCCTACTAAATCTAAATCAGACTCATCGCCGTATTCTTTTTTAGTTGCATTTAGTTTGGGCTGAGGTTTTGGAGCTACTGCTTCTCTTACCTGTTCTGCTTCCTGCTGCATCGGGATACCACCTTTAAACAAGAAACTCACTACTTCCTTGTTCACGATATTTAACATGCCTTTGAACAAATTAAAGGCCTCCATCTTATAGATAATCAATGGATCTTTTTGTTCGTAGACTGCATTTTGTACAGATTGCTTCAACTCATCCATTTCACGTAAATGCTCTTTCCAACTGTCATCTATTAAAGCCAAGATGATAGTTTTCTCAAACGCTTTAGTGATTTCTCTTCCGTTGTTCTCAATAGCTTTTTTCAATTCTACCGGAACCTGAATTTGACGCATGCCATCAGTAAAAGGCACCACAATCTGCTCAATCATATCGCCTCTATCTGCAAAAACTTCTTTTAGTACAGGCATAGCTTGATTAACGATACCTTCCGATTTGCGATGGTAAAAAGCTGTAACTTCTTCGAATAATTTCTCAGATAGATCTGGAATTTTCTTGCTGCTAAATTCTTGTTCAGAAATCTCCGTATCTACCGAGAAGTTCTTAATTACTTCTAGTTTAAAACCTTCGTAGTTGCTGCTTTCTTTGTATTCTGTAATTACGTCTTCAACAACATCAAAAATCATGTTGCTCATGTCTACATCTAAACGATCGCCAAATAAAGCGTTTCTACGTTTTGCGTAAATTACGGTACGTTGCGAGTTCATTACATCATCGTACTCTAGCAAACGCTTACGTACCCCAAAGTTGTTTTCTTCTACTTTTTTCTGTGCTCTTTCTATAGAGTTGGTAATCATAGAGTGTTGGATTACCTCGCCATCTTCGATACCCATACGCACCATGATGTTAGAGATACGCTCTGATCCGAATAAACGCATCAAGTTATCTTCTAGTGACACGAAGAACTGCGAAGTTCCAGGATCTCCTTGACGACCAGCACGACCACGCAACTGTCTGTCTACACGACGAGACTCGTGGCGCTCGGTACCTATAATGGCCAAACCACCAGCATCTTTTACACCTGGCCCTAATTTAATATCCGTACCACGACCAGCCATGTTGGTAGCAATAGTTACCTGACCTGGTTGTCCAGCTTCTGCCACAATATCAGCCTCTCTTTGGTGCATTTTGGCATTTAACACATTGTGCTTAATACCACGCAACTTCAACATACGGCTTAACAACTCAGATATTTCTACCGAGGTGGTACCTACCAATACCGGACGACCAGCTTCGGTTAATTTTACAATCTCTTCTGCTACTGCGTTATATTTTTCTCTTACGGTACGATAAACGTAATCTTGCTCATCTTTTCTAGAAATTACTCTATTGGTAGGAATTTCTACCACATCTAATTTATAGATAGACCAAAACTCGCCAGCCTCTGTAGTTGCTGTACCGGTCATACCGCAAAGTTTGTGGTACATACGGAAATAGTTTTGTAAAGTAACAGTAGCATAAGTTTGTGAAGCATCTTCTACTTTTACATTCTCTTTTGCCTCAATGGCTTGGTGCAAACCATCAGAATAACGGCGACCTTCCATGATACGACCGGTTTGCTCATCTACAATCTTGATCTTACCTTCATCAACAATATACTCTACATCATTTTCGAATAAAGTATAAGCTTTTAACAATTGGTTGATAGAGTGGATACGCTCTGCCTTTACAGCGTAATCACGCATTAAAGCATCCTTATTAGCAATTTTCTCTTCATTGCTTAAGTTAGATTTTTCAATTTCGGCAATTTCTGTACCTACATCTGGTAACACGAAAAAGCCCGGATCTTCGCCCTGTTGGGTAATCATTTCGATACCTTTTTCAGTCAACTCTACTTGATTGTTTTTCTCATCGATATAGAAGAACAACTCAGCATCTACCTTAGGCATATTCTTAGACTGATCTGCCATGTAGTAGTTCTCTGTTTTAAGCAAGGTTTGCCTGTTGCTGCCTTCACTTAAAAACTTAATTAACGCTTTATTTTTTGGCAAACCTCTATGGGCACGTAACAAAGCCAAACCGCCTTCGCCTTCTTCTGTACCAGCATTACCGCTATTGATTAAAGTTTTAGCCGAGTTTAACGCAGACTGCACGTAAGCTTTTTGAGCGTTTACCAAACGTTCAATTCGTGGTTTCAGTTCGTGAAACTCGTGCTGATCGCCGAAAGGAACTGGACCAGAAATGATCAATGGTGTACGAGCATCATCAATTAATACTGAATCGACCTCATCTACCATTGCAAAATGCAATTTACGTTGCACCAATTGATCTGGTGTTTGCGACATATTGTCACGCAGGTAATCGAAACCGAATTCGTTATTAGTTCCGTACGTGATATCTGCTAAGTAAGCTTTTCTACGTTCTTCAGAGTTGGGTTGGTGTTTATCGATACAATCTACACTTAAACCATGGAATTCAAATAATGGCCCGTTCCATTCACTATCACGACGAGCAAGGTAATCGTTCACCGTTACAATGTGTACACCTTGACCAGCCAACGCATTTAAATAAGCAGGCAAGGTACTCACTAAGGTTTTACCCTCACCAGTAGCCATCTCTGCTATTTTACCACTGTTTAGCACCATACCACCTATCAACTGCACATCGTAATGCACCATGTTCCAAAGTACTTCTGTACCCGAAGCATCCCACTTGTTAGCCCATAACGCTTTATCGCCAACAATTTTTACGTTGCTTTTTCTAGTGGCAATTTCTCTGTCGAATGCTGTGGCAGTTACCTCTAACTGCTCATTTTCGCTTAAACGACGTGATGTTTCTTTTACTACAGCAAAAGCTTGAGGTAAAATCTGCTGCAGCACCTTCTCCAACTCTACATTACGCTCTTTGCCTAGCGCATCAACCTCATCGTAAAGATTTGTTTTTTCGTTTAATGAAAGTTCTGGGCTTTCTGCTTGTGCCTTTAAAGCTGCAATTTTATCATCTATAGTAGCCAAAGCCGAGGCAATGGTTGCCTTAAATTCGATGGTTTTATTTCTAAGTTCATCATTAGTTAACGATGATAATTTTGCATATTCTTCGTTGATTTGTGCAACGATTGGCTGTAACGCCTTGATATCTCTTTCTGATTTGCTTCCAAATATCTTGGCTAAAAATCCTAACATGTTTTTATTGTTTTATTGATTAATTGTCCGAAGTCGGATGCCCGAAGTCGGATGATAATATATAGTTTTATAGTGCAATGGATATTATTGCTTCTTGTCTTCAAACACAGTCCAATAGACGTTCGACGTTACACAACAACCAAGCCATTAAATTGTGTTATGACAACTTGACTTTGTAGCGCTTTAACGGTAAACTCTCGAACTTCCGACATCGGACATCGGACTTTTAAGCTAGGGGCTATTGTTTCTAGGATTTTCCAATTCGGCAGCATAAAGTAGCGGCTGATTGGTAATATTGTATTTTGAGCAGTTTTTATTGGAGATTACACCAATGGCGCTCAACTGATTATTAGACAAGATAAAATGAGGAAGATCTTGTAAATCTTGAACCGAACGTACAGCAGATTGCTCTACGGTTGTTTGTGTTTTGGCACAGTACCTTTCGGTTAAATAGCGTAGTCCGTCCATACGCTCGGCTTTGGCCAAGTGCGAAAGACTAAAAAACACTAAAGATATGGTTACGAGATGCCTCATTGTTGCGGCAAATCTAGTTTTAATCTTTTACAAACGGAAATATGATTTTGTTACCATCGGCATCTTTACAAAGTTTACAACAAAACCAATTCGGTTAATTTTAGTTTTTATATCCCCAATAAGCATAAACACATATCTTTGTGGTATGAATATCTTAATAATAGGTTCTGGCGGAAGAGAATGTGCTTTTGCTTGGAAATTAAGCCAATCGGAGCAATGTACTAATCTTTTTATAGCTCCTGGTAATGCTGGCACCGCCAATTACGGCAAAAATGTAAACATCAATCCAAATGATTTTGAAGCCGTTAAAGCGCTGGCTTTGAAAGAAAAAATAGAGCTATTGGTAGTTGGCCCCGAAGAACCTTTGGTGTTAGGTATTCACGATTTTTTTGTTAACGACGAAGAGTTAAAACACATTCCCGTTATCGGACCTAAAAAAGAAGGTGCCATTTTAGAAGGAAGCAAAGATTTCTCTAAGCAGTTTATGGAGCGCCACAACATCCCAACGGCAAAATCTAAATCGTTTACCAATGAGAATTTAGCCGAAGGATTGGAATATCTCTCTACCCATGCTACACCAATTGTGCTAAAAGCAGATGGTTTAGCAGCTGGTAAAGGTGTTTTGATTCTAGATAGCATTGCCGAAGCGCAAGAGGAATTGAAGCTAATGTTGGGTGGCAAATTTGGAAACGCCGGATCTACCGTTGTGATAGAAGAATTTTTAACCGGCATTGAGCTTTCTGTATTTATCTTAACCGATGGAAAAAACTACGTGATTTTACCAGAAGCAAAAGACTACAAACGTATTGGCCAAGGCGATACAGGCTTAAACACTGGCGGCATGGGCTCGGTTTCTCCAGTTCCGTTTGCTAACGAAGAATTTCTGAATAAAATAGAAGAGCGTATCATTAAGCCAACGGTAAATGGTTTGGCCAGCGAGGGTATAGATTACACGGGTTTCATTTTCTTTGGCTTGATCAAAGTAGGCGAAGAGCCTTACGTAATTGAATACAATGCTCGCATGGGCGATCCGGAAACGGAAAGTGTGATCCCAAGAATTGAAAATGATTTGGTGGAACTTTTCTTGGCGAGTGCCAACAAAGAATTAGGTAATTACGAAATCAAAATTAGCCCTAAAAATGCGGCAACCGTTGTAATTGTTGCTGGTGGATATCCTGGCGATTACGAAAAAGGAAAAGCCATTTCTGGGCTAGACAATGTGAGAGATTCATACGTTTTTCATGCTGGCACTGCTTCAGAAGGCGGGGTAGTAAAAACCAATGGCGGCAGAGTTTTGGCAGTTAGCAGCGTTAAAGACACCCAATTTGAAGCTTTGCAGTGTGCTACAGCAGATGCAGCAAGGATATATTTTGACGGAAAATATTTCCGTGAAGACATTGGCTTTGATTTGATGTAACCTCAAACCGAGGCAAAGTTTTCTCATTTATCAGCATTTATTCGTAAACTTGTATTTACGAGATGCAATTACCCACATCCCGTCTAGGCCTAAAGCAGGGCACTAGCCGGGATTTTTATCATCACAACTACCTGCAGGGGTTAATTGGCATGTTTTTAATTGTTAGTATGAACTCAACAATTGTAACTTGATCAGTAACTTAAATAAATCAATTTTTAATGTGATCCTTTTTTGGGGGTTAATGTTACTGCCTGCATTAGGTTTTTCGCAACAAGAACAACCGAAACGAGTAACTGTGGTAGTTACCGCCAGAGAAATTGTTCCCGAAAAAGAAATTGTACAACTACCGGCAGATAACACTCCCGTTGCTACAAATATGGTAAACAGGGGCAAAACGGCACCCATTAAAACCCCAAGCTCGGTTAAAACTGCAACCAACCAACAAAAACAGTCGGCTAAAAAACCATTAAACACAAAAGCTGCCACTAAGCCTGTTGTGGCAACCTCTAGTACAAAAGCACAAATTGGAACAAAACAAAAAACTGTAGAGAAAACCCCTGCGCCAAAAAAAGTGAGTAGTGTTAGACCCAGCATTGTAGATACAACTACGGGCAAAACAAACCAAACATCAAATCAACTTAACAATAAAGACAGTAGCACAGTTAAATCTGAAAGTATCCAACGCCAAAATGCGTCAGTTACAAACGGCACTAAAGCCAGTTCTTTTAGTTATATCTGGATTGGATCTTTCCTAATTATTGCGGGCTTAGTTTTAGGACTACTGTTTGGCAAACCTGCATTTCTAATCTCGTTTGTAGGGGTAGTTTTTGTGGTTTTAGGAATATTGATTTAGCAGGAAGTCCTTCACTTGCTTTGTAAGTAATTTCAATCTTCCGAACACTGGCTAATAAAATAAATTGCTTAAAATACTATTGCACTGTTTTAATTGGAGCAAAAATTTACACAAGCAAAAAGCCCCAATTAAGTTAATAATTGAGGCTTTTAAAGCTTCTTAAACGAAGACTACTTTGTTTTTTTATCTAAAACTTCAGCAAGCTTGTTATGTAATGCATTACCTCTTAAATCTTTCGCTACAATTTTACCGCTAGGATCAATTAAAAAGTTTGCAGGGATACTTCTAATTCCCCAAGCAGTAGAAACTGCATTACTCCAACCCTGTAAATCAGAAACATGAGTCCAAGTTAATTTATCATCTTCAACGGCTTTTAACCATTGCTCTTTTGTTGTTCTAGTACTGCCTCCATCTAAAGAAACGCCTAAAACGGTAAAGTTTTTATCTTTAAACTTAGCGAAAGCTTCAACCACATTAGGATTTTCTTGTCTACAAGGGCCGCACCATGCTGCCCAAAAATCTACCAAAACGTATTTACCTTTAAAATCAGATAGTTTTACTGGCTTGCCATCCGGGTCGTTTTGTGTAAAATCCATTGCCATTACACCTACGGCTGTTTTTTTAGTCGCTTCGATAGTAGCAGGAATAGATTGCCCCACTTTAGTTGCTTTTAACTCTGGCGAAAGTGCAGCATATAATTTTTCTACCTCGCCTACCACTTTATCATTACTAGCTAAAGCGCCTAGCTGCATTAAGCTAATGTAAGATTTTGGATTTTCTCTAACGAACTTCAAATAAACTGGAGTTTTTTGAGCTTTAATAGCATCGAACTTAGCAATTAGTACATCCATTACCTTACTATCTTCTTTTTGCTCTTTCGTATACGTTGCGTACTCTTCATTAAGTGCTTTTTCTTGATCTGTAAAAGACTTTAATGAGGCGCTTAACTTGGCATTATCAATATTTGCTTGAGTACCACCCGCAACAGCAGATTTTAAACTATCCTTACTATTTAAAGTAATGTTTCCTGGCTCTATATACAAAGCTGTATAGTCCATGTTCTTGGTATTTGCACCTTTTTTGTAAGGGTTAACGTTATTGAAAACATTACCCATTACCGGATTGGTTACTTTACCTTTAAACTCGAAAGCACCGTTGCTAACGATAGCAGAGTCGGTTAGTCTTTGGCCGTTTTCTGCATAAACCAAATATACTTTATTGCCATTAGCCACAGTTTTTGTAGCGCCTTTTAAAGTAAAATCTGATTGAGCCATTAATGCTACCGGAGATAACAACATGGCCGAAAGAATTATTTTTTTCATCTTTTTAAATTTGTTTTCATTTATGATGAAGCTATCCGATAAATCGGGATGGTTTCATCTTTTTAATTTTGTTTTCATTAGTAATAAACTGTCAAGACCAACTCATGACGGCTTATTTAAGTTTAATTTGTTTTACTTGCCGAACTATTTTAAACGGCCTTATTGTTTATAGCGATATACGTTGTTAGTCAAATATACGAATATCTCGTACCACTTTTGTAAAATTAGGTTAGTTTTTGGTAGGTGCGCCACCATAAATCGGGCATTTCTCCTTTAACGGCAGTATTGTAATCTTCGTACTTGCAAGGCACTAAATGAAAACGCTCATTTTTAGAACCATTAGCAGGGTAAGGCACCTGCATCCACCATCTGTCAGATTTTTTACTCTTTACAAAATTCACTTCAGTGGCCCCATCGTTTACACTTGCTCTGTAAATGATATATTGAGACTTTGGAGTTAACGGAAAATCTTTTTTGCGGCTGTAATAACCATCTACAAAGTACCAAACCATTTGCGAAAGCAACATTGCCGTTTGTCCGCCTTTATCAAAAGCAGGGTTAAACTCATAGAAACCAATGGAAGTGAGCTTATCGCTCATACCCGCGTAGCGGGCAATACGACAAGCATCTTCGCCATAAAATCCGTTGGGAACCATGTTGGAATTACCACAAGCATCACTAGAACGAATGGCGCCCATATCAAAGCTCACCATATTCGCATTGCGAATTACAGGCTCCGAAACCGATAAATCAGAAACAAATTCGCCCAAGCGGTGTACATCAAAATATAACTTATCCATTACCCGTAAACTATCCTGACTAACAAAATAAGTTTGATAGCCCATGTTGCTAAAATTAAATAGGTAATTAGGTTGGTGAAAGAAAATCTTGGTTAAATAACTCTGTGAAGTAGTAGCAACATCTTCAATTTCATCTTGCTCCAAATCAAAACGATTATCAACCACCAGCAAATCTACTTTTTGCTCCAAATTTTCATAGCCCATGTACTGCGCATAGGTTAAATCCTGTCCGCCACCAATAATGATGGGCACAATATCCAACTTTACCAATTCGGTCACTACAGTTTTAAGTGCAAAATAGGTATCAGAGACTGCTTGCCCAGCAATAATATTTCCTAGATCGATAATTTTTGCAGAAAAATTTCCTTCATTAAGCAAGTAAAATTGTTCACGAAAATAATCTGGCGCTAAAGAGCAACCATTGTTATTCACTGCTCCCCTGTCATCTTTTACACCAATAATGGCCAAATCATATTTTTTTTCTTCCAAATCCGGAAAGGTATCAGTATAAAATTCTACCTTAACACCCAACTGGCTAGTTAAGAAACCATGTTTAGGCGTAAACTTTTCGGTATCAATCGGAGAAAAAAAATCTGACAAAGTCATAAAGCTATTAAAATGTTTGCCCCCAAATATCTATTTTTGAAAGCACATATTAAGCGCATTTTTAAATTTTGTGCTTAAACTGGTAATCTATAAACAGATGAAATGATACTTGTTACAGGTGCTACAGGTTTTTTAGGGGCAGAATTGGTAAAACAACTTACGGACCAGAACCTACTGGTGCGGGCCCTTAGGCGAAGCAGCTCAAAAATTCCGGCTTTACTACAAAACAATACCTTAGTTACTTGGCATATTGCAGACATCAACGAGCCAGAAAATTTGGCCGATGCTTTTGAAGGCGTTACCAAAGTTTACCACTGTGCCGCTACCGTATCATTTGATCCAAAAGATAAAGCCAAACTTTTAAAAATTAACATAGAAGGTACGGCCAACATAGTAAACCTTTGTTTAGAAAACAATATTCGTTTGTTGCATGTAAGTTCAATTGCCGCATTAGGTTTTCCCAAAAAGGATGAGCTAATCTCTGAAAAACATTTCTGGGATTACGACCCTAAAGCACATAATTATGCCATTTCTAAATATCAAGGCGAAATGGAAGTGTGGCGTGGCATTGCCGAAGGATTAGATGCTGTGATTGTAAACCCAGCGGTAATTATTGGCAAAAATGCTGGTTTTAATGGCAGTGGAGCTATCTTTAAATTGGTGAAGGAAGGCTTAAAATTCTATACCGATGGTGCTACTGGCATTGTAGATGTAGAAGATGTAGCCAAATGCATGATTTTACTGATGGAAAGCGGTATTAGCGAAGAACGATACACCTTGAGCGCCGACAATTTGCACTATAGAGATTTTTTTGCAGAGATTGCCAAAGGTTTCGGCATTAAGCCGCCCACCAAAGAAGCCAAACGCTGGATGTTAGGCATTGCTTGGCGTGCTGCAAAATTTGCCTCTTTATTTACCGGAAAGGCGGCGGCATTAACTAAAGATGCTGCCCGTAGTAGCTTTAACTTAAGTTATTACACCAACCAAAAAATAACAGATACCCTAAACTTTAAATTTAAACCCTTAAACCAGAGCATCGCCGAAGTTTGCAATGCACTTAAATAATGATAATCCCACTGATGAATACCGATTAATGCGAAAACAAAATCTGCGGGAAAATCAACCTGAAATCCTAAATAAATAATGAAACAACAGAACTTTTACATCATCGATTTTGATAGCACCTTTACCCAAGTAGAAGCCTTAGACGAGTTAGCTCGAATTTCTTTGGCAAAACATCCAGATCGCGAAGCCATTTATCAGAAGATAGAAGACTACACCAATTTAGCGATGGAGGGCAAATTATCATTTTCGGAGAGCTTGGCGCAGCGTGTAAAATTGCTCGAAGCGAGTGAAGAAGATCTACAAAAACTCATCAAGCATTTAAAGAAAAAAGTGTCTAAATCTTTTTCTCGCAATGCGGAATTTTTTAAAAAACATGCCGATGAAGTTTTAATTGTTTCTGGTGGATTTAAGGAGTTTATTACACCTGTAGTTAGCCAATACCACATTAAAAAAGAAAATATATACGCCAATACTTTTGTTACCACAGGTGATGGAAAAATCATTGATTACGACCATGCTAACCCGCTAAGTGAAGAAGGCGGAAAAGTAAAACTGATGCACCAATTACAATTACAAGGCAATTTATATGGCATTGGCGATGGTTATTCTGATTACCAATTACGTGAAAGTGGCTTGATTAAAAAGTTCTATGCTTTTACCGAAAACATCGCCAGAGAAAGCATTGTTACCAAAGCAGACCACGTTACACCAAGTTTCGATGAGTTCTTATACGTAAACAATCTGCCACAGTCAATCTCTTATCCTAAAAATAGGATTTTATGTTTGGTAATTGGCGATGTTCCAGAAGAAACAATTGCGTTCCTAAAAAAAGATGGATTTTCTATCAGACATAAAACAGAGTTTGAGGAGAAGTACGTAGCCGATGTTGGGATGTTATTTCTAGCTAATGGCGAAAAAATAGAAGAGGATAAATTGAAGCGAGCCGTAAAATTGAAAACGATCGGTTATTTGGGCAATGCAAAAAATAAATTCTCTCTACAAGTTTGTAACGAAATGGGTATTGTAGTCTTCGATGATCCGAAAGGCAATCCGAGAAATTCGCTATTTATACCTAAGCGTGTGGCAGATTTCATGAACAAAGGTGCTACGTATTTGAGCAGCAATTTCCCTAATTTGCAGTTGCCAGCTATTGCTAAATCACACCGTTTAATTCATATCCATAAAAACGTGCCCGGCATTATGGCACAAATCAATACCATTTTCGCCAAGCATAATATCAACATTGTCGGCCAGTTTTTAATGACCAACAGCACCATCGGCTATGCCATTACAGATATCAATGCTGAGTACGACAAGCAGCTGTTTAAATCCTTAAAAAAGATTGAGCATACGATTAAGTTTAGGGTTTTATACTAACTTTAAAGCTAAACATATTATCGGGCTAAGCACCCTGTCATTCTGAGCGCAGCGAAGAATCCGTTTCTTTACAGCGACTATCTTATAGATTCTCCGCTGCGCTCAGAATGACAAAACGACTATAAAAAAGTTTCCAATGACTTTAGCATCTCGGGTACAAACTTCCAGTTTTACGCTTATTATCGATAGGCCAAGCTAGTTATTGTCTTTCTAACAGATGCTGAAATAAATTCAGCATGACGAAAATAGTACGTCACCCTGAATTTATTTCAGGGTCGGTTTAAATATAAACAAACACGACCAAACCGTGTGAAAGACAAGAACAATATGGAACTTACGCCACAAATCAAAGAAAAATTAACCCTGCTTCAAGAGAAATACGAAGCTATGGGACAAGATATGGTCTCTTACTTAGACGGCCTTTTATACGCAGATTTCCTTACCTACTGGGATTATATCCACTTGGATACTTTGCTGAGTTTGCAAAGTCCGAAAACGCCATTCCCCGACGAGGAAATATTTATCATGTACCATCAAATTACAGAGCTTTATTTTAAGCTTTCGTTACATGAGTGCAAGCAAATTGCCGAACACGAAAACCTAACTGCAAAATTCTTTACCGATCGTGTGAAAAGAATCAATGCTTATTTCAACGCCTTAACCACCTCTTTTGAAGTAATGGTAAACGGCATGGAGAAAGAGCAATTTTTGAAATTCCGCATGTCGTTGTTGCCAGCAAGTGGTTTCCAAAGCGGGCAATACAGGATGATTGAAATATCGGCAACTAATTTCACTCAACTGGTAGATAAAAGCAAAAGAGAAGCGCTAGCGAATGCGAGCATTGAAGAAAAATTTGAGCATATTTATTGGAAATTCGGCGCTACAGAATTGGCCAGTGGCAAACAAACTTTAACCTTAAAACAGTTTATCAGCAAATATGCAACGCAGTTTTTAGCCTTGGCAAAAGAGCGTGAGCATAGCAACTTCGCATCGCTCTATAAAAAACTAGAAGCCAAGGGCGATGACGTTACAGCCCTAGCAGAAGAATTACGGAAGCTAGATTTATACGTGAATGTGGAATGGCCTTTATCGCATTACAAATCCGCTGTGCGTTATTTAGAGAAAGACCCAGTAGATATTGCCGCAACCGGCGGAACCAATTGGCAGAAATACTTGCCTCCGCGTTTCCAAAAAAGAATTTTCTATCCATTTTTGTGGACTGAAGAACAGACCAATGAATGGGGAAAAGGCTGGGTACTTAGTGTGCTTCAAACACTTAAAAACAAAGATTAATTATTGGCAAAAGCTTAAAAAACAATGATTTTTAGTACTTTTGCAGCAAATAAAAAAGGCGTTTACATCAAAAGTGTAAGCGTTCTTGCTAAAATTCTATAAAATGACCGAAACATTAGACATCAAAGTAACCAAGGCTGAGCAAACTCGTCTTACTGTTACTGATTTTTCAGAGTTACCATTCGGTAAAGTATTTACCGACCACATGTTTTTGTGTGACTATGAGGATGGTGTATGGAAAAACCCTAGAGTAGTTCCTTATGGCCCAATCCCGATGAGCCCAGCAATTTCTGCGCTGCATTACGGACAAGCCATTTTTGAAGGTATCAAAGCCTACAGGTTACCCGACGGCAAAATCAGCATCTTCAGAGCTGACAAAAACTTCCTGCGTTTTAATAAATCGGCAAGAAGAATGGCCATGGCCGAAGTTCCTGAAGAAATTTTTATGCAAGGTATGGCTGCCCTAATCAATGTTGATGAAAAATGGGTGCCTAACCAAGAAGACTACGCATTATATATCAGACCGGTAATGTATGCTACCGATCCTTATTTGGGCGTTAGACCATCAGACAGTTATACTTTCGCGGTTTTAACTACGCCAACTGGTAAATATTATAACAAAGCGTTAAGAGTAAAGGTAGAAACTGAATTCACCAGAGCTGATGATGGTGGTGTTGGTTACGCAAAAACTGCAGGCAACTACGCTCGTTCGTTATATCCATTTGAGGTGGCTAGAAAAGAAGGCTTTGACCAATTGATTTGGACAGATGCGCAAACACATGAGTTTATTGAAGAAGCAGGAACTGCCAACTTAATGTTTGTAATTGATGGCAAATTAGTTACTCCAGCGATTAGAACTACCGTTTTAGATGGCGTAACTAGAGATACAATCATTCAATTGGCAAAAGCTGCTGGCGTTGAAGTAGAAGAAAGAAGATTATCTGTAAAAGAAATCATCGAAGGTATTGAGAATGGCAAGTTAACCGAAGCTTTTGCCGCTGGTACGGCTGCTACCGTTACTCATATTGGCGAGATTGGCTACGAAGGTAAAACTTACACCTTAACCGACGTATCTACCAGAACCGTTTCTAATGGTATCGCTAAAAAGTTAAACGATATAAAATACGGTTTAGCGCCAGATACTTTTGGCTGGAACTGGGTAATTTCTTAATCGTTCAGCGAAATAAATAGAAAAAGGAGGCTGTCTCAAAAGTCGCCCGTCATCTCGAACGTTAGAGAGAGATCTGCTTCAGAAGTGCTTCTGAAAGAGATTTCTCCTCCTTTGATCGTCGAAATGACGGCATTATTTTACTTTTGAGACAGCCTCTTTTTTATTTACCGATCTTTCTCTCTCAGCATCCTCCTTAATTCTCGTCGTGACCTGCGTTTTTCCCGATCATCTTTCATATCTTCAAAACGCTTTACATAGCTCTTAATTTCGGCCTCTTTTTGTGGCGTAAAACCAATACTATATTTTACTCCCTGAAACAGTGTTTTCCAAACAAAATTAAAGAAAGAACCTGTGGGCTTGCGCTTGTAGTAAACTGGAGCCACCGTAAACTTTCCATTTGCCGACGGATTATCAGAATAAATAACCATGGCATTAGCCAATAGCGATAAAATGCCCAAACGTTTTAAACGCTGCCCGTTTTCATGCTGTTTCATTAAACCCACCGACAGATCATTGTAAACAAATTCCACGTTCCCCTTGGCCAGCTCATCATTTGCTTTAATATCAAAAGTCAAGCTACGCACTAAACAGCTCTTAATTTGCAGCATAGCCAAAGGTCTGGTTACATAGTTCAGTTGTCTTGCATCCATATTTAACAGCTGTCCCTGGTAAGAAAAATCTGCTTTGGGAGCCATTACGTTAAACTTAAAGCCCACGTTGAGCTTACCTTGTTCCATTAAATAACTTTGCAAGTTGGCCTCTATTATTGGGTTTTTCTTTTTGTATTTAAGCTGGTTAGTTACATTGGTAATTACACCAGAGGTGCTATTAAAGCTAATCCTGCCTCGCTGTCTGCTCTCCTTATCAAACTCAGCGTAGCTGATATCTAATTCGTTAAGATTTATTTTTTTAATGGTAATTGGGATATTTATTTTTTGGAAAAGCTGATGTGGAAATTTTCCTGTTTTATCTTTCAATAGCTTAGGATACGAGTTATCGTTAAAAACGGATAGTGTACCATTAGCGATCTTCATTTCATCAGCCAATACTTCTCTATTTTTAATGTACGCAAACAAATTTATACCCTGAAAATCAATGTTATTGAGTTGCAACGAATAGCGATCTCTAGCGTAGCCATTTACTCTGGCAAATTCTTGTTCCGAATAACGGGGCTCTAGTGCAAATTCTTTAATATTCAATTTTTTTGCGGAGGCGCTAAACTCAAACTCACTAGCTTTAATGTAATACATGCTATCTGGCGTAGCGTATGTATAATTGTTAAGGTAAACGTAAGCATCTTTAAGCAAATAAAACCTGCTTTTGTCTTTTGCAGAAACAGAGTCGATTAGCCAATCTTTTAAGGAAATGGTTAGGTTAGAAATGGTATCAATATCTGGCGTAGCCTTATTATTGTTCACATACTTGAAACTGGCATTTTTAAAATCGATGGTTTTGATATGCAGGGCACTAAAAATATTTTTGATATAATCATAAGGTGATTTTTCTGGTTGCGGCAAATCATCTTCGTTAAAAGCAAACGATTTGTTTACCATGGTAATATGTGGCCTATCAAATAGCAACAGATCTATTTCTAGTTTCCTGTCAAAATAAATTTTAAACGGATGGAAATTTTTAACACTAAGTTTTTGGAGTTTAATAATATACAGGTTATTCGGCGCTTTTTTTTGCGACACCAATTTTTGATATACGATGGTATCAGGCACCAGACTCACGGTTGTTAACGAAGCGTTACCCGTTAGTGGGTTAACTGCTACTTTTTCGAAACTGATGTCGTATAGCCCATTGGTAGCCTTTTTAACTATGGCGCCCAGCTCGCTTTGTACAATGGGCTTTATTTGATTAGAAATATACCAAGAAGCGCCAACAACTACCAAAATCACAAACAGCAACACACCTAAAATCCATTTTAATCTTTTTCTACTTTTGGATATTGCTTTGGGCATTGGCAAGTTAGCGCTAGTTATTTAATCACAAGATACAGATTTTAGAGAAATTTTAAATGCGTAAGTTTAGAATGATGGAACATAAATAGGTAAGCTTATTTTTTCTTCGGCTTTTCTGCTTTTTTCATCGGCACAATGCCAATACCCACAATTTCTCTCATTCCTTTAAATACAGATTTCCACATGATATTAAAGAAAGAAGCCTGCGGTGCACGCTCGTGGGTAACATTGGCAAACCTTCCCTTTTCGCCGGGAATATTATCGTCCTTAATTAAAATGGTATTTGCCAGAAATGACAACAGGCCTTTTTTCTTCTCTTTTCCATCCGCATCTTCGCCAAGCATTTTAATTTTTAAATCTTTGTAGTAAAAATATACTACACCTTTAGAACCAGCAGCATTGGCAGAAACATCAAAACTTGCCGAAGTAACCTGTCCGCTTTCTAATTCAATTTGTCCCAAAGGTTTTGAAATCGCATTAAGCGCTTTCAAATCAAAGCCGTTAACTTTTCCTTTATAGCTAAATGCACCATTATTTGAGGTTAAGTTAAAGTCTATCTTAACGTTCAATTTAGCTTTGCCCATTACGTAAGTAGTTAAATCGGCATAAGCATGGCTTTGTTTTGCCAGTCGGCTGCTATCGTTAGTTATATTACGAATCGTCCCATTTAGGCCATCTAATTTAACCGTTCCAATTTCTTTGGTTTTAGGATTATACTCGCCATAAGCTACGTTTACTTTTGCAATTTTTAACTGCTCTACAACGGTTGGGATGGGCAGGCGTTTAAGTGCCATGTGCGGAAAATTTCCAGATTTATTAAGGCTTGACGGAGGCAATTCTCTATTCATAAAAACGTTTACTTGAGCAGGACCAAGATCAACCTGTTTAACTAAAAGTTCACCGTTATTGTTTAAGCTTACATAGTCAATTCCAGACAAACTTATTTTCTTGAAATCTAAATCGTATCGGTCTTTTTGCACATCGTATTTTCTACTAAACTCGATCTTTGGGTACTTAGGAATCATTTTGAAGCCTCTAATTTCTAAATCCTTACCCGTAATCGATCCTCTTAAGGTATCCAATTTTAAGGTGTACAGTTTATCTTTTGTATCTGACTGGTACCCTAACAGTTCGAAACCAATGTTTTTACTATGAAAAACTCTTGTGGTATCAAATTGAGCCGCAGAATCAATCAGAATATCTTTTACATTAACAGAAAGATGCTTAACCTGATTGAGCTTGCGATTTCCATTGTAATAATCAAAATCAGCATCTACTATTTTGATTTGCCCAACGGCGATAGATTTTAGGCTTTTAGAAATTTGTTGATACAGTGTTTTTTCATTTGTTGCGGTATCAGTTCGTTTGGACACCTTATGGTAAATCATATCAATTGATGGATGATCTAAAACAATCGCACTTAAATCAATTTTCTTTTTAAAATAAGCCTTTAATATTGCTACTCTAGATATTTTTAAATGCGCCAATTTGATACGAAACAAATGTGTTGGCGCTTGCTTTTGAACTTTTAACTGGTTAAAAACATTGGTATCTGGCATTAAGCTGATGCTATCCAAAACAGCAGTTCCGGTTAGTAAATTAAGATGAATATCTTTAAAATTGATTTGGTACAAGCCGTTAGAAGCGTTACTTACGCCTTCTTTAATTTTTGTAGTTAATGTTGGTTTCCACTTGGCGCTTAAAATGATTGCGCCAATACCTAAAATTAAGATAAGTACGCCAAAGATGCCGGCAAGCCAATACCAAAATTTACGTTTGCGGTAGAATGTATTTTTACTCATGTGGTTTGCTATTCGTATCCCTAAAAGACAAAAACAAAGCTTGATTGTTTTACAAGCATAAAGGAAATGTAAAATTACTGCCATTCTGTCATTTTTGATTTAATTTTAGTACTTTTGAAGCCCAATTAAAATTGGGTTAAATGTGGCGAGCTATAAGTTGTAGGTCTAAGCTCAAAACAGATAACTGATAATCCACAACTCAAATATGATTGATTTTAAGCTTCAGGATAAAACACACGACGAAACCCGCCAAGGGGAAGCTCTGTTGTTGGAAGGAAAAAGTGGCGATGGCAAAAAGCTTTACATAGAAAGCTACGGTTGCCAAATGAATTTTGCAGATAGCGAAATTGTAGCGTCTATACTTTCGGAAACTGGTTTTGAAACCACTGGCGACTACCAAAGTGCGGATGTGATTTTCATCAATACTTGTTCTATTAGAGACAATGCGGAACAACGTGTACGAAACCGCTTATCACAATTTGGGGTAGAGAAACGTAGAAACCCGAAATTGGTAGTGGGTGTATTAGGCTGCATGGCCGAACGTTTAAAGGCTAAATTTTTAGAAGAAGAAAAGTTGGTAGATGTGGTAGTTGGCCCAGATGCTTACCGTGATTTACCGAAACTAATTAGCCAAGTAGAAGATGGCCATAAAGCGGTTAACGTAATTCTATCTCGCGAAGAAACTTACGCTGATGTAAGTCCGGTGCGTTTAAATACCAACGGCATTACTGCTTTTGTGACCATTATGCGTGGTTGCGACAACATGTGTTCGTTCTGCGTGGTTCCGTTTACAAGAGGTAGAGAGCGCAGCAGAGATCCGTTTTCGATCATCAATGAGGCGAAAGAGCTTTTTGAAAATGGTTATCGTGAAGTTACCCTTTTGGGGCAGAACGTGGATTCTTACTTGTGGAGTCCGGAAAAAGCACCAAAAAAAGTTACTGACGATGCTGCCGATGACATGAACACCTTAACTGGCGACGCTCTGTTAGAGGCATTAAGCAATAAAACAGATTTACCTTCTGCTTTAATTAAAGAACATGCTGAAGGTTCGGTAAACTTTGCCCAATTGTTGGCAATGGTAGCAGAAATCCATCCAGATTTAAGGGTTCGTTTTTCTACTTCGCACCCTAAAGACATTACCGATGAGGTATTGTATACCATTGCAAAATACGATAACATTTGTAACTACATACACTTACCTGTTCAGTCTGGCAATAGCAGAATTTTAGCGTTAATGAACAGAACTTATACCAGAGAATGGTACATGAACAGAATTGACGCGATTCGCCGAATTATTCCCGGCTGCGCAATTTCTTCTGATATTATTGCTGGTTTTTGTACAGAAACCGAAGAAGAACACCAAGATACTTTAAGCATTATGGATTATGCGAAGTACAATTTTGCGTACACCTTTTCTTACTCTGAGCGACCAGGAACTTTAGCCGCACGTAAGTACAAAGACGATGTGCCTGAAGAGGTAAAAGCCCGCCGTTTGGCAGAAATTTTCAAAAAACAACAGGAAGATTCTTTAGCTTGCTTAGAGGAATTTGTAGGCAAAACGGTAAAGGTATTAATAGAAGGTTTTTCGAAAAAATCTGACAAGGAATATAGAGGAAGGAATGACGAGAATGCCATGGTGGTTTTTCCGGTTACAGATGCGGTAAAACCCGGAGAATATGCAAACGTTTATATTGAACGTTGTACATCGGCTACGTTGATTGGAAGAGTGGTTAGTTAGTTGTTTGGTTTTTGGTTGTTTGGAACACTGAGTTTTGTGAACTAAACCCGATAGCAGTGGGCACGAGCGTAGCGAAGTAAAACGGATAGCGGGACTATCTGAAACGATGGAAAACTGAAACTGCTTTTCGTAATAAAATAATACATTTCAAGTCTTAATACTTGATACTAAGTACTAGATACTAAAAATGGATACACAAAGTATAAAACAACGTTTCGGGATTATTGGCAATTCGCCTTTATTGAACCGAGCGATAGATACGGCAAGTCAGGTGGCGCCTACTGATATGTCTGTTTTAATTACTGGAGAAAGTGGTAGTGGTAAAGAGGTTTTTTCGCACATCATCCACCAGTTAAGTGCCCGTAAACATGGTGCTTTTATTGCCGTAAATTGTGGTGCCATACCTGAAGGAACTATAGATTCTGAATTATTCGGTCACGAAAAAGGCTCTTTTACGGGGGCTCACGAGGCCCGTAAAGGTTATTTTGAGGTAGCTAACGGAGGAACTATTTTCTTGGATGAAGTTGCAGAACTTCCACTAGGCACGCAAGCTCGTTTGCTACGTATTTTAGAAAGCGGCGAATATTTGCGTGTAGGATCATCTAAAGTGCAAAAGACCGACGTAAGAATTATTGCCGCCACCAATGTTGATGTTTACGATAGTGTAAAAAAAGGCAAATTTCGTGAAGACTTGTACTATCGTTTAAATACCGTTCCATTACGCATCCCCCCGTTGAGAGAGCGTAAAGACGATGTGTATTTGTTGTTCAGGAAATTTGTTTCCGATTTTAGCAACAAGTACCGATCGCCAGGCATACAGTTAGAAAACGATGCCGTGCAAATGCTGAGCAATTACAGTTGGCCAGGTAATGTACGTCAGTTAAAAAACATTGCCGAGCAAGTTTGCGTGCTAGAGAAAGACCGCAATGTTACCGCACAAGCTTTGTTAAATTATATTCCCAACGAGCAGAATAGCAATTTACCAATGGCGGTTAATGCTGCTAGTAAAGAAGATTTTTCTGAGCGTGACATCCTTTACAAAGTGCTATTCGACATGAAAAAGGATATGGTGGAATTGAAGAAATTGGTGGCAGAAATTATCCAAAGTGGAGGCGGAAATATGGCTCATGTAATAGCGGATAACCCCCAGTTCATCAACCAGCTTTACCGAGAGGTAGATTCGAACAATCATCCATCGGAACCAACGTTAACAATCAAACATCCTTCACAAAATACGCCAAACGATTTTAATTATGCGCATGATGCCGAAGAGGTGGAAGAATCTTTATCATTAGTAGACAAAGAATCTGACCTGATAAAAAAAGCGTTGAAAAAACATAAAGGCAAACGTAAATTTGCTGCTCAAGAGTTGGGTATTTCAGAACGTACACTGTACAGAAAAATAAAGGAGTTAAATCTTTAATTAGAAATGAAGAAAATATTTTTGTTCTTAGCTGTAATTCTAGCATTTGCTGGCTGTAGCTATAATTTCAAAGGAGCTTCTATTCCTGCAAACATGAAAACCATTAACATCAGGTTTTTCGAAAACCGTGCACCCCTGGTAGTTCCCACTTTGGCACAAACTTTTACCGAAGCTTTGAAAGAACGTATTCGTACTCAAAGTAGGTTAAGCATTACTCAAAATGAAGCCGATGCAAGTATGGAAGGAACAATTACGGGTTATTCCATTACACCAATTGCTTTTGGAGACAATACCCAACCTACCGCGGGAGGTAATAGACTTACGATCACGGTTCAAGTGAAATATGTAAACAACCTAGATACTGGAAAAGTCAAAACTAGTTTCGATGAGAGCTTTACTGCTTTTCAGGATTTTAAGCTAACAGGCAACCTACAAAGCCAAGAACAAGCTTTAATTCGAGAAGTAAACATGAAGCTTACTGAGAACATTTTTAACCGTGCTTTTGCACAATGGTAAGTATTTATCTATTTCAATTATTAACTTAGCGCAATGGAGTTGAATATAGAGATGAAGCAACAATTGGGACATTTACTTGCCAAACCGCAGTTGGTTACGCAAGAACACATCCCTTTTTTGCAACAACTCATCAAAGCTTTTCCATATTACCAACCTTTACATTTATTGTTGGCAAAAGCCAGCAACGAAAGTGAAAACAGACAAACTGCGTTAACCAAAGCTGCATTATACACTAACGGGAGCATCCTGCATCGTATAATTCACCAACCGCAAGAACTTAATAGTGTTGAAGATATTCATGTAATTACTTACCAACCTTTTACCAATAGCTACAAAGTTGAAATTGCGAAGGATGAAGCAATTATAAAAACTGAACAACCTGTTATCAACCCTATTGAAGTTCCTCAAATTGAAACCCTGAAGCCTTTAGAAAATGAGGTAATCTCGGCAGAAGCTCCAGAAATTGCTGAGGCGGCTCAAGAAGAACTTATTTCGGTTAGTCCATCTTCTTCAAGTCAAGACTTGGCAGCTCCAGAAATTGAGAACCTAGAGCCTTTACAGCGTGAAATCATTAAGATTTACGAACCTAAAGAGGTAATTGAAGTTACGCCAGAAGCTGATGAACAGGAAGTCTTTGAAGAAATTAGTGAACTTGTTGTTCCAACCGATAGCTTTTTAAAAGAGGAAATCCCAGCAAATAACCAGGAAGACCTTAACGAAGCGAAGGAAGACATTGCTGAAAAACAAACTGAAGACGCAGAGGAAGAGCTTATTCCAGAATCGGTTGCCGCTATAGATTTCTTTGCTTTTGATGGTAATTTTAGTTCTGAAAATGCTGTTGAAGAAGAACCAGCAGCGGATGAAGCCCTAGAAATTAAGGAAGAGCCAATTGTTAATCCTGAATTTGCGCAAGAAAATGTAGTTAGTAAATACGATGATGATAAATTGCCTTATACTTTTTTATGGTGGTTAGCAAAAACCCGTAAAGATCATGAACAGATTTTTAGGCCTTTTGCATCGCCGGCAAAATCGAGCTCGCAACCACTACAGCAACAATACGTAGAAAACATCTTTCACATCCAATCTCCTTTAGAACCATTAAAAGAAGACCAAGCCACTAACCTGCCAAGCACCAAAGAAAGCTCGATCATTGATAACTTCATCAAGAACGATCCGCAAATTAAGGCGCTTAAACCAGAACAGATCAATACCGAAAACAAAGCAAAAAAAAGTGCAGAAGATCCTAATGATTTAGTTTCCGAAACTTTAGCACAAATTTATATCGAGCAAATGCTTTATCACAAGGCGATAGACACTTATCAAAAATTAAGTTTGAAATTTCCAGAAAAAAGTGGTTACTTTGCCGACCTTATACAATCTTTAGAAAAGAAAATTTAAAATTATTATATCAAATGGCGACTACCCTACTTATTGTTTTATTAGTAATTGCATGTATTGCATTAGGCCTTTTTATCTTAATCCAAAACCCTAAAGGCGGTGGCTTAGCTACCGGTGGTGCTAGTAGCAACATGTTTGGCGTGCAACGTACTGGCGATGTTTTAGAAAAAGGAACTTGGGTTTTATTAGCTCTAATCGTAGTGTTTTCATTGGCCATTACGGCAATGAGCAAATCTGGTACTGGCGCAGTAGCTGGTTCTAAAATTGACGACCACATTAACAAAACGGCTGCTCCTTCTCCAATTGGAAGTGGTTTGCCTACAAAACCTGCAACGCCAGCACCTGCTGATAGCACAAAAAAATAAGCTTTAATTAAAGCGAATATAAATGTAAACTCTTTGGTTAACCGCCAAGGAGTTTTTTGTTTTTTAGCCTCAGAAGCCCCAACCGCCTTAGCACTAAATCAGAAAAAAACAACTAATAATCAACCAGTTAAACCACAATACAACCTATACTTCTAGGAAACGTGGATCCTTTTACCCCATCAAAAAAATCATTGCCTACCTTTGCGGCACAAATACAATACTTATGAAAAAAACATTATTGATTTTATTTTTAGCAGTTGCTTCGTTAACTGCATGTAAAAAAGATGAAGAATCTTCAAACAAATTAGAAGGTCGATGGGATTTTGTTAGCGGATACGCAGTCGTAAAAGAAAACGGTGTAATCATTAGCGAAAAAACAAAAGAACCAGAAGAAGGAGGTGAAGCGTTAATATTTGAAGGAAACAAATTTAGATTGCTTGAGGCAGAGAAGACTGAAAGTACTGGCACTTTTAGCACTACAGAAAACACTATTAATTTTAAGTTTGATGATGATAGTGATGTGACTTTACCTTTAAAATGGAATTCTTCGACTGAAATTGTAATCACTACCGAAGAAACCTATACACAAGAAGGCAAAAATTATCAGGATAAAGAAGAACGAACTTATAAAAAGCGTTAATTATAGCTCTTAAAATAAAAACTCCTTGGTTAAGCGCCAAGGAGTTTTTTGCTTTAGAAAATCTGGGTTCTACTCATTTTTGCACTTCTTAAAACCAAACTCAGGGCGTATGCCGAACGTAAACTAAGGGATAAGGCCTACCCTTTGGTGCTCAACAACGTCAAGTTTAAGCTCATACTTAGAATGTTCGCCGTGGTAAAAAGAAAACAAAAATATGTGGAAAACTATATAAAAGCAGCTTGATGGAAATATATTTTGAATTTAATTTGCTTTTATCATAATCCTAGAATACGTTATATTTATTTAAATTGCATAAAAAAACTTGTCGTTGGTAAAAACTTCTTTTTTCATCTTTTTATTTGTCTGCTTAATAAGCAATTTCAGCTACTCGCAACGTACTATAACAGATAGCATTAAAATAGCAGTAGCTCCACAATACAATGAAGTAGGCAAACTTCACCGATTTTTCTTTGGAGAAAATTATAGAGAAACTTGGGCAACACCTGTTAAAATACGTGTATTCAATATACTACAAGAAAAAGGAGGATTAAAGATTGTAAAACTTGGTGGCGGTATGCAAACCCGTTCGCTACGCCTAGAAGATAATAATGGCCGACAATATGTGTTGCGCACCCTCCAAAAATACCCCGATCGTGCATTGCCGGCTAATTTGAAACAAACTATAGCAAAAGACATCCTGCAAGATCAGGTTTCTACCGCTAATCCTTTTGCCGCATTAACGGTACCGCCGCTTGCCGAAGCGCTGCAAATTCCGCACATGAACCCCGAAGTGGTTTACGTGGCAGATAGCGAAGGCCTTGGCGAATACAGAAAAGATTTTGCTAACCAGGTTTTTCTGTTCGAAGAACGAATGCCAGACGATAGCGAGAAAAGCGTAAATACAGAAAAGCTAATTCAAAGCCTACAAAAAGACAATGACGTTTTTGTAGATCAAAAATTGGTTTTAAGAGCCCGTTTATTAGATATGCTTTTGAGCGATTGGGATAGGCATGAAGACCAGTGGCGTTGGGACAAAAGCAAAAGCAATAAAATAGACGTTTACACACCCATACCTCGAGACCGTGATCAGGTGTATTATAAAACCTCTGGGGTTTTCCCTTGGATTGTAGCTCATCAATGGCTAAAATCAAAATTTCAACCTTTTAAAAATGAAATTAGAGACATTAACGGATGGAATTTTAATGCTCGATATTTTGATAGGACCTTTTTAAATTCTTTAGACCAAAAAGACTGGGAAGAACAAATTGAATATGTACAGCAACACTTAACGGATTCGGTAATTACTGAGGCGATGAAACAAATGCCACCAGAAATTTATCAGATCTCGGGGAAAGATTTAGCCAAAACATTTATCGAAAGAAGAAATCATCTCAAAAAACAAGCGTTAACCTACTACCAATTTATTGCTATTTATGTGGAAATTCCGGCTAGTGATAAACATGAAAAGTTTTCGATTAATTATTTAGCGGACGGCAAAATTGACCTGACCATTAACAAAACCAAGAAAGATGGCGTATTAGAGCAAGTTATTTATCAACGTACATTCGATCCATCGGTTACTAAAGAAATAAGACTTTACGGATTTGAGGGCAACAATGTTTTTGAGGTAGATGGAAATAATAAATCTGATATTAAAGTACGCTTAGTTGGCGGCAAAAACGATGACACTTTTAAGGTAAACCCAAATTTTGCTAACAAAAACAAACTTTTCATCTACGATAGAAAAGACGGCAGCAACAAGCTACCTCCAAAAAAACTGGCTAAACTTAAATTAGCAAAAGATACACTGGTTAACAGTTACAACCGGAAAAGCTTTGTATATGATCGTTTTGAAATAGTGATTTTGCCAGAATACAATAATGATAATGGCGTATCCTTAAATTTTGGATTTAGAGATACCAAACAAGGTTTTAGGAAAGAACCTTACGCTTTTAAGCATGAGCTGATTGCCAATTATTCTATCCCCAGAAAGTCTTTCTTTATCCACTACGAAACCGATTGGAAAAAACTGATTGGCAACTACGATTTGAATATCAAAGCCAGTTCGCAAGGGCCAAATAACGTAGGCAACTTTTTTGGCTTAGGCAACAATTCGCAATTTATTGCTTACCTACCCGACGAGGACGGGGAGTTTGATGATGATCAAGATGATAAAATACCCTTTTTTAGAAACCGATATGATTTAGTGGATGCTGACATTAGTTTGCAACGAAACATAGGAAATTTAGAATTAAGCGCTGGCATTACCAACCAATTTTACAACAGTTCCATCAGTAACAATGGCAACAAGTTTTTAGGTTTCTACGATGCTGCTTTTCCTGAGGAAAATGTTTTTGGCACCAAATGGTACACTGGGCTAAAACTCTCGGCCATTTACGATACCAGAAATAATAAGCTTGCCCCTACTAAAGGTGTTTATTGGCAAACTTCATTAAGGGGGCTTCAGCAATTAAATGACGACCATCAAAAATCTGGCTTGTTTAATACAGATTTAAGCGCCTACTTTAATCCAGATGAACATGGCAATTTGGTAATTGCCAACCGCAGTGGATATGGAAAAAGCTTTGGCAACCCAGCTTTTTTTCAAAGGGTGAGATTAGGAGGCTCTATCAATTTACGAGGATTTTATCGCGGTCGTTTTACTGGCGACGCCATGGCGTTTAACAACTTAGAGCTACGATTAAAAGTACTCGACTTCAATTCTTACCTCTTCCCTGGTAAAGTTGGATTGATTGGGTTCCATGATATTGGTAGAGTTTGGTCAAGAGGAGTATCGTCGAGCACTTGGCATAACGGTTATGGAGGTGGCCTTTTCTTTTCTCCGGCTGATTTAATTTTGTTGCAAGCCGTGGTGGGCACTTCTAAAGAAAGTACAATGACCTACATAGGGATGGGCTTTAGGTTTTAAACCCAAGCACGGGTTTAAATTAATTAGCCCCGACAGTAGCGGACACGTAGTGGCAAACCTATGTGTTTGCCAACGTAGTAAAGCGAATGGCGGGACTATCCGTAAATAAATGCCACTACATTTTCGCTCCTAAAAAATCTGAAATTTCTACAGCTATTTTGCTACATCACTCTGTCAGTCTGACACCAAAAAACATCGTGTTTTTGACCCAACTGACAAAGCCGTGAAAATTTGGCAAGTTAAAACCTATTGGCATAATAACTGATGAAGTGTTTATGTTAAATTAAAAATTTTAAATCAAAATAATATTATTAGAGTTATGGCTTTAAATTTAAAACCAATTGGAGACAGGATTGTGGTAGAAGCTGCACCTGCTGAAGAAAAAACGGCTTCTGGTATCTATATCCCTGATACTGCAAAAGAAAAACCTCAACAAGGAACTATAGTTGCTGTTGGCGCTGGTAAAAAAGATGAACCAATGACTGTAAAAGTTGGCGACACAGTGCTTTATGGCAAATTCGCTGGTACTGAAGTATCTCACGAAGGAAAAGAGTATTTAATTATGCGTGAAGCAGATATTTACGCGGTAATAGGATAACATTAACAATTAGCAGATGCGATGATTGGTGAATTAGCTAATTATCAAATCCTCAAATTATCAAATTTCATTTTAACAATGGCAAAACAAGTAAGATATAACGTTGAAGCTCGTGACGCACTTAAAAAAGGTGTAGACACTTTAGCAAATGCAGTAAAAGTAACTTTAGGTCCAAAAGGACGTAACGTAATTATCGATAAAAAATTTGGCTCACCAGCAATTACTAAAGATGGTGTTACGGTAGCTAAAGAAATTGATTTGAAAAACCCAATTGAAAACATGGGTGCACAAATGGTAAAAGAAGTAGCTTCTAAAACTGCTGATATTGCAGGTGATGGAACTACTACTGCGACCGTTTTAGCGCAGGCAATTGTAACTGCTGGTATTAAAAACGTAGCTGCTGGTGCAAACCCAATGGATTTGAAACGTGGTATCGATAAAGCGGTTGCTGCTGTAGTAGAGAACTTGAAAACTCAATCTCAAACTGTAGGCGAAGACAACAACAAAATCAAGCAAGTTGCTTCAATTTCTGCAAACAATGACGAGGTAATCGGTTCGTTAATTGCTGAGGCAATGCAAAAAGTAGGTAAAGATGGTGTAATTACTGTAGAAGAAGCAAAAGGTACTGAAACAGAAGTAAAAACTGTAGAAGGTATGCAATTCGACAGAGGTTACCTTTCTCCGTACTTCGTAACTAACGCGGATAAAATGGAAGCTGATTTAGACTCGCCTTTCATCTTAATCTACGACAAAAAAATCAGCAACATGAAAGAGTTGTTGCCAGTATTGGAAAAAACGGTACAAACTGGTAAACCGCTTTTAATCATCGCTGAAGATTTAGACGGTGAAGCATTAGCTACTTTGGTAGTAAACAAAATCCGTGGCTCGCTGAAAGTAGCTGCAGTTAAAGCTCCAGGTTTTGGTGATAGAAGAAAAGCAATGTTAGAAGACATCGCTATCTTAACTGGCGGTACTGTAATTTCTGAAGAAAGAGGTTACAAATTAGAAAATGCTGATCTTTCTTACTTAGGTACTGCAGAGAAAGTAGTAGTTGATAAAGACAATACTACTGTAATCAATGGTGCTGGTAAAACTGAAGATATCAAAGCTCGTGTTGGTCAAATCAAAGCTCAAATCGAAACTACAACTTCAGATTACGATAAAGAAAAATTACAAGAGCGTTTAGCTAAACTTTCTGGCGGTGTTGCCGTACTTTACGTAGGTGCTGCTTCGGAAGTTGAAATGAAAGAGAAAAAAGACCGTGTTGATGATGCTTTACA